>Ga0115551_1000625_pt1 | contig 23802 bp, 16 predicted proteins | sample COGITO_mtgs_1103_FD_87179 | JGI IMG/M metagenome (GOLD analysis project Ga0115551, IMG submission 87179) | Pelagic marine microbial communities from North Sea - COGITO_mtgs_110321 | ecosystem: Environmental > Aquatic > Marine > Epipelagic | place: Germany:Helgoland, sampling site Kabeltonne... | reverse complement strand
GCGCCGAATAGGCTTCTACCTGGTCTTGCTGGTCGAATTGATTTTCTAGTTCCGCTGCCTGAGCTGGCTCTTCATAGCGTTCTTCATGGGGTTCTTCATGGGGTTCTTTATAGAGCTCATCTATAGACGACTGAGTGTTGATCTGTGACAGTTCAACCGCGTCCATGAGCACTGGAATATGATCATGATTCTCCGTATCTGCAAGATTGAGTGTCTTCGCCTTAGTCTCGGCCAGGTCCAGGGCACTGTTCTGCCGATTTACTTCTTCCAGTGAGCGGGTAACGACTCTCGCGCCACCACCGGGCAATTCGGCAAGCTCCAGAGCCTCTAAGTCCACGTCCTGGGGGATGTTTTTAGAGATGGCTAATTTGATCTGCCCACGCCGCGCATTAATGGCCACGTACAGGCCGCGCAGGACCACAGCGACTATGGCAAAACCCAACAACAAGATGACTAGTTCGCGTCCACTCATAAGAAATCAACAGTATCTGATAAGAATGTTTTAAAAACGTTAAAATTTTTAATGTTATCTTACAGTTACCGTGATTTCTTTAGCATCTAAACAGGCTTTTTTGGGGAAAGACTGCGGTGCTTACATCGCTGCCAGCTCGGCAGCCTCTTCGATATCAACCGTGACGATTCTCGACACGCCAGGTTCGTGCATGGTTACACCAAGAAGCTGGTTCGCCATCTCCATGGTTATCTTGTTATGGGTGATGAAAATGAATTGCACGCTCTCGGACATCTCTTTCACCAGATTTGCGTAACGGCCAACGTTGGCGTCGTCTAGCGGCGCGTCAACCTCGTCCAGCATACAGAAGGGCGACGGGTTCAGCCTGAATATGGAGAACACCAGGGCAATCGCCGTCATCGCCTTCTCCCCACCGGAGAGCAGGTGAATCGTGCTATTTCGCTTACCCGGGGGTCTGGCCATGATAGCCACTCCCGTATCCAGCAGATCCTCGCCAGTCATATCCAGATAGGCGTGTCCCCCGCCGAAGACTTTTGGAAACAGGTTCTGCAAGCCTGCGTTGATCTTGTCAAAGGTTTCCTTAAATCGGGTTCTGGTCTCCTTGTCGATCTTGCGAATCGCATTTTCCAGAGTATCCAAAGCCTTCACCAGATCGTCATTCTGCTTATCCAGGTAGACCTTGCGCTCTGACTGCTGGGCATATTCGTCGATTGCGGCCAGGTTTATTGGGCCCAGGCGCTGAATCCGGTTGCCCAGCTTCTCCAGCTCTTGCTCACACTGCTCTTCGCTCAGATCCTCGGGGAGCTTCGACAGAACCTCCTCCAATTCAAACTTCGCCTGTTGCAGCTGCTCCAGAATACCGTCTCTCTTGACCGATGCGCCCTCACTCTTGAGACGCTTGTGCATCAAGCTCTCACGAATCGTGTTGATCTGCTCCAGGACCTGATTGCGCTGCTGCTCCAGAGAACGTGTCGCGTGCTCATTGGCATCTACCTTGGCCTTGGCCTCGGCTAGCTCTTTCTCGACTTCCAGGCGCTGCTGTAACAGGCCCTCTAGATCACTGCGCATCGTCGCTAGGGGCTCATCGGCGGTGGCGATCTGCTCCTGCAAGGAATCCATGCGCTCGCGACTACGCTGAACCTGCGTCGCCATCCTGTCCATGGTCTCTCGTGTAGATTGCAACTGCGATTGAACAGACTGTTGCTTTAATGCCAACTCATGAGCTAAGTCTTTGTCTTTTCTCGAATTTTCTCTGCATGACTCAAGTGACAGCTGGCGTTCTCCGCGCTGTGCTTCCAAACGCTCCCGCCCACCGACGTCCTGCTCCATGCTGTCCAAAGCCTCCTGCAGCCGAGAGCGGGACTCCGCCGTATTCTCCTGCTCTACGGCCAGCTGCCGGTTCAGCTCTACCAATTCGTGGTGAATGCGCCCCTTACGCAGCTTCGCCTCCTCCACCTTGGCCATCTGGGCGCTGACTTGTGACTTCAATTCGCTGTGCTGCTGGGTCTTTTCAGCTAACTCGCTCTGCAGCCGCTCGCGCTCCGCCTCGTCTCGACTTAGCGCCTCTTTGGTCTCGATTTGTTTCTCATGCAAAGAATTAGATTCTTCTTCTAATTTTTTGATTTTTTTATATAAATCCGAAATCAGCCCACGCCTTTCGACGATCGAATCCTGTTTGCTGAAGTTGCTTACCTGCAACCAGGTAGCACCCAGCCAAACGCCATCGGCGGTGATAATCGAATCCTGCGGGCCCAGTTCGCCACGGTGGCTCAGGGCCTGATTAAGGTTATCGGCGACATGGATGCCCCGCAACATGTCGCTCAGACCCCATTCGCTGCTCACCTTGTCGGTCAGAGGCGTGAGACCTAGTTGAGCGCCGGCGGCCGCTCCTCTGGCGGCACGCACATCGATTAACCCTACCTTGCCCTGCGGCAACTCCGAGAGTATGGCCTCGATGTTGTCCAGGCCCTCCACACAGATACTCTGCAGGGAATCACCCAAAACCATCTCAACGGCGCGCTCCCAGCCTTCCGTAATCTTAATGCCCTCGGCCAGCCTGATCTGATTATCCAGCCCCTGCTTGCCCAGCCACTGATTTAAGGACTCGTTATCTTGCCCTAGCGCCGCCTGCTGCAGCGCATCCAGTGATGCCTGCTTGCCCTTTGCGGTCTGCAGCTCGCTACGAATCTCATTCAGATCGTCAGAGCCCTTGCTCAGAGCCGCACGATACTCCTCGATGGAGTGATTCAGGGAGCGATTCTTCGCCTGCATCGAATTGATATTCTCTTCCAGCAGCAACACCTCGGTTGAGGCCTCGGCCGCCGAGTCATCGACGGGCCCTTCCGAGAGCGATCTACTCTCGTCTTCGAGCTTGCGCTTACGCTCCAGGCCACGCTCGACGATATTGTCCAACTGCTGAATTCTGGACTGTTCTACCTCGGCAACCTGCCGCGGCTCTTCCGCACGCTGATTGAAGGCATCCCAATCCAGCTGCCACTGCGTTAACTGTTGTTCTGCCTGAGCCAATAACTCCGAGGAGGACAGCTCGGCTGCACGGGCCTCTTCCAGGGCCGGTGTTATGGAGAGCATTTCCGCGTCGAGCTGGGTGATCCTCTTCAGATCGACATCCAACTCTTCTCTGGTTTGTGACCAGGCCTCTTCGGTCTCGGACAGATCAAGCTTCTGCTGATCTACACGCTCTATATGGTGCTCTATGGACTGCTCTATTCTGGCGATATTATTTCCCAGGCTATAGAAGCGCGCCTGCACCTCGCCGAAGGCATCGGCGAGTTCGGCGTTGTGAGACAGATGCTCCTCGATCTTCGCATCGATCTCGCGCTGGTCAGCCGTCGTCGCCTCGATCTTGATCTCCAGGCCCTTGATCGCTTCCTGATTTTCTCTCAACTCATTATCGAGACTGCGCCAGCGCAGCCCGTTCAGGTTCGCCGTCGTATCGCGCTCCTGCTGCTTGAATTCGGCATATTTTTCGGCAGCGACAGATTGCCGCTGCAGGTGCGCGAGTTGGCGCCCCAATTCTTCACGAATATCTTCCAGACGCTCGAGATTGTCCTTGGTTCGCTTGATGCGATTTTCGGTTTCACGGCGCCTCTCTTTATACTTGGAAATACCCGCCGCCTCTTCGATAAACACACGCAACTCTTCAGGCTTCGATTCGATAAGGCGTGACACCATGCCCTGCTCGATAATCGAATAGCTGCGCGCACCGAGGCCGGTTCCGAGAAAAATATCGGTAATGTCTTTGCGGCGAACCTTGGTGCCGTTCAGAGAATAGGTAGACTGCGCATCGCGATCGACCTTGCGCTTGATAGACACCTCATCGAAGTTGGCATACTCACCCGTGAGCTTGTGGTCGTGGTTATCAAACACCAGCTCAACACTGGCCTGGCCAACAGGCTTGCGGCCTCCAGAGCCGTTGAAGATAACATCCGTCATGTTCTCCCCACGCAGATTCTTCGCCGAGCTCTCCCCCATCACCCAACGCACGGCGTCGATGACATTGGACTTGCCGCAGCCGTTAGGGCCTACGACAGAGCAGAGGTTGGTCGGAAAATCGATGGTGGTGGGATCAACGAAGGATTTAAAGCCGGCTAGTTTGATGCATTTCAATCGCATGAATGTCTCTGGGTACTAGCAAACTGCTTGAGTGATTAGTGTGTTATTGCAAGTGCCGGGATTGCCCACAAGCTGTCATTATTCACACCCAATCAAATCAAAATTAGGGTGCTTTATCCAGGATGAATTTTAACCGATTTGAAATTCTAATGACAGATTAAAACCGCGCTTAGGATCAGATAGTTCTTAACAACACAAAATTAGCGCGGCAACGCTGACTAGCCTGACAAGACCCTCTACACTCTCCCTCTGTCTATTGAAAATCAACCTCTAGCCGACCTTTCCAGTATATGCTCTATTCTCCCTATTCCACCCAACGTCGGAAACAATCTATTTCAGGTAGTCGCCATATGAGGTCAGTATTTTCCTATTTATTCCGGTCGGCGTTTCTGTTGTGTATGAGTTCCGCAATAGCTGACATACCCCTTGGCTGAACCAACAGTGGAAACCCCTCCCCTAGAGGAAAGTCTACGGCAGGCGTTTCGGGCATTTTGATTGAGTTTACAGAAAGAGGTTGAGATTGCTCATCTCATTCTGAAAGGAGTAAAACGCACTATAGAATTAGTTCTTTGGCGGGTACTAAGGCAGGTATCATCTTTATGTAAGTATAAAATACTGATTTAATTCATATTTCTCTACCGCCCACTGGTACCACTCGACAGTAATTTCCCATCACTTAAAACGACAAAATCATAGCCTCAACGCTGCAATAACAGAGTTAACTTGATACCTACAATAACCTCGCTTACTGTCTCTACAACATTCTTTATGGCGGGTATATGCCAAGAAAAACTCCTGAGTTACCTGATGTTCAGATACGAAGACTTAGGCACGGTACGACTAAGAGCGGCAAACCCTGGAAGCGGCAACTATATAATTACCGGCTCAGGATTATTCCCATAATGATTACAATCAGCGGAATAAGCGCAATAATGAGCATTGCTAGCTTCATTAGCCTTCTCCTTTTAAAATCAGCTTTAGCAAATCTGTGCGGCAACTATAGTAACAAGCTTGTGCGTCAGCACCACAACGTAACTTAGTGCGCTTGCTCTGGGCACTGCAACGACGACACCGAATCCGGCCCCCCGCTAGCAGCATCTCACCGTCATTACCAAGTTCCATAACAACACCCCAAAAGCTTAATATATATTACGTTATCGGTGCTCTAGGCAGCTTTCAAAAGCATTAAGAAAATGACTTAAAACTCGTCAAGCATTTCCTAGGCCTCAAGTGCGCCAGGATTACCAGCCTCTACTACAAACGAAGCACGGGTTCTTATGGGATGACCGGGCTCGCTCACCTTATCCAAAATTTTGTAATCTGATTGCCACAAATCTTTGCTGAGATAACAGCTGACATAGCCGCGCTGGCGATTGTAGAACTTGACATGGGAATTGTCAGAAAGTGTTTGTGCGGCAGTGTTGCTGGCATCAGAACCATCACCCCCAGAGGTAATTGAGGTGCCAACGAATTCAGTTGCAATAACTTCACTGCTCTCATTGCTGAAGTCGGACAGGATATTGTTTACCCAATTACTGTGTATATCGCCTGTCAGCACAATCGGGTTGGGTGTTTGTGCCGATTTGAGTCTTGCCAATAATTCATCTCGCTCGTCGGGATAGCCATCCCAGATATCCATCAAGAACATTTCCTCTTCTTGTTCATTGCGCCGCAACAAACGCCCCATCATTACTTGTTGCGCCATTACGTTCCAGGTCGAACCACTAGTGCGTAGGCGTTTGAATAGCCAGTCTTTTTGAGCCTCTCCCAATAGAGTTCTATTAGGCTCTCGATGTTGATCACAGCTCGGTTTCATGCCGTCGCCACAGGCCTGATCATTACGGTACTGGCGAGTATCCAGTATTATCATGTCCATTAACGTACCGAATTGCAAAGGGCGATAAATTTGCATCGAAGCCCCCTGTCTGCCGGACGGTAAACGTATGGGCATAAACTCATAGAAAGCTTGATAGGCAGCAGCCCGACGAATTAGTAGCTGCTTCGGGGTTTGCTCATCGACGGCAATAGCGTTAGCGTAGTTATCGTCAACCTCATGATCATCCCAGGTTACTGCCCAGGGAGCAGATGCGTGAGCAGCCTGTAAATCTGGGTCCTGCTTGTACAGTTCATATCGCGCGCGGTAATCATCCAGCGTATAAATTTCCGGTGCATTGTGATGGCGAACATTATTGGCTCCCCAGGTTTCTTCATAAATATAATCTCCGAGGTGCACAATCAAGTCGAAGCGTTCTTTCGCCATATGATCCAGCGCGGTGAAGTAGCCGTGCTCATATTGTTGGCAGGAAGCAAAGCCAAAGCGGAAGCTCTTAGTCGTAGCATCTAGTGCTGGCGCTGTTTTAGTTCTGCCCACGTTGCTAACTTCACCACCAAGCATCCAGCGGTAGTAATATTCTTTGCCCGGGTTCAAGCCTTGCAAGTCCAGGTGCACGGAATAACCTAATTCCGGCAAGGCGGCTGCACTCCCTTTACGATAAATAGTTGAGAAATTGGCAGTTTCAGCTATCTCATAGTCCACCGCCACGGGCTCGTTTCTGCTAAGCGCATTGCCCAGTGTTTCACGCGCCAATCGTGTCCAAATAACCACGGAGTCAGGTCGGGGGTCGCCGGAGGCCACGCCCAAATAAAATGGATTAGCTGTAACCCTAGCTAGCCGGGTTGCTCCCAATGCGGATGCAGACAATGTGCTTGCCGCCAGCAGTGTAGTAACGTGCATGCCCTGCCGGAGGAAAGTGCGTCTATTGAATGCCATGACAATTCACCTTGAAAATATTGGGGGTACTACCCTTTTAACAACGTAAGCTCCGTTTCTATGATGCCACTGCTGGGGGAAGATAGCTTATATCAGGCCCTTAAGTTGTTAACTTGTTGGTGCCCCGATCTTTCTCTATTTTCACTACCTTTTCCACGGCGGAGACTCAATGCTCAACAGTTAGACCAACTCCCCCCGCCTCCACCAAATAATCGTTATTCTTGTCGCTTAGGCCTAGCCCATCAAAGCACGCACTCCGGCGATAGCACGGTCAATGTGCTGTTCAGTATTATAAATAGTCGGACAAAGGCGCAGGCCACCCGTGGCAGCAGCGGCAATGCCATGCTCGCTGTAGAGTCGGTTAGACAAGTTGCCTCCCTGTCCATCAGGAACACGCAAGATGCAGACGCCGTGGCTGAGGCTAGGGTCCATTGGGGTAACGAGTCGTATCCCGGCTTCGGTAAGACCGACCTTGAGGCGCTGCGCCAATTCGGTAATGCGTGCCTGAATGCGGGCCGGGCCAATGCGATCATGAATCTCGGCGCACAGCCCCAAACCGGCCAGCGCGGCGTCATCGCGTTGGCCGAGGGATTCAAACTTGCGGGCACCCGTCAGAGTAGTCTCGGCACTAGCACCCCAGCCCGGAGCCACAACAGAGGGCCAGAGTTTTTCGATGCTGGACTGATTGACATAGAGCAGCCCGACTTCCTTGGGTCCCATATACCACTTATGGGCACTGGCGCTGTAGCTGTCTACGCCCAGTGCCCGCAGATCTACCTGCAGTGCGCCCCATGATTGGGCGCCATCGAGATGCACATGGATGCCTCTAGCGTGGGCCATTGCAGTCAACTCGGTCACGGGCAAGGCTATACCGCTGAGATTGGAAACATGGGTGATAGCCAGTACCCGGGTGCGGTCACTGAGCTTGGCAGCGAAGGCATCGATGAGGTCCTGGGCATTTTGCGGCTGACCTGGTGTGCTGACCCTGTCGATATGCAGGCCGAAGCGTGCCGCACGCACATCCCAGGCGACATTGTTGGTGGGATGGTTCTGATCCCAAAGCAGCACTCGGTCTCCTTCATTGAGAGGCAGGCCATTGTTAATGATATTGTTGGCTTCGGAGGTGTTGCGTACCAGCGCAATCTCATCCCCGGACACATTGAGTTGGCTGGCTACTCTGGCCCTGCTATCTTCCAGCATGGTACTGAATTTTGCTCGGTTGTTGAATGAGCAATCGTGATCGATGTCGGCCGTTAGTTGTGACACACGTTCTGCCACTGCCCGGAAAGAAGGGCAGAGATTAGCGGCATTCATCGGCACGGCATCTTCATCGAATGAGAACTGAGCCCGCACCTGCTGCCAGTAATCACCAGTGGCCGGCACGGACTGAGCGCGACTTGCGCTTGTCACACCGGCCAGCAACAGAGCCGAGGAAGACTGCAAGAATTGTCGTCGGGAATGATTGCTTGGATTATTCATATCAGGCCTCTTCGAGTAGATTTTCTAACTGTTTCAGAGTATACAAGCTCTGGTCGAATTGCCAGCAGGGCGTGGCCGCTTTGAAAATAAGAGGGAATAGAGGGGATACAATTCAATATTATAACGTAGGATCAAGAGTAACTATTTGTAATTGCATCGAAGTAACTTGATCTTCCAAATCTCTGAGAAACAATACTTCTAACTCTCCCTGGTATACTCCAATGTGATCTGTGGCGATAAAACCGTCCTTCCTATCAGTTAGAATTAACTTTACTGGATTACCCATAGGCTTGGCGGCTAGTAAATCGTAAAAGTCAACACCTTCCTTTGTAGGTATTGCGAGGTACTTAAAGAAGTTGTTTTCCGTATAAATATTTCTGTAATCAGAAGGATTAAGCACTTTCCGAGATAAAAGGTACTGTATGCATAGTTACAGCCCAACGCCTCTGTTCCGGCTCTTGAACCCTAGGTAGCTTGCCACCCCATTCTCCAAGTAATCGCGCAGCTCGCGCCTCACTCTAACCCCCTAAAAATTGTATTACCTGATTTTTCTTTTTCATAAAGTTCAGGGTTTTCTGTCCTAAATTTTTCCAATTTTTCTTTCGCCGAAGTCGGATCAAGAACATTACTCTCGAACCATGTAACAAATTCTTCATCTCGAACATTGCTCCAAAATTTCCAAACGCGATTTCCAATAGGTGACCTAAAAATCCCAGTGCTGAGCATATGTACTCTCATATCTAGATGCTTTTCCTCAACTAACCCTTGCTTAACCTTGTCGTAAACATCAAAAACATCTACCAGGAGCATGATAGAAAACCAAGTAATACGAGATTTTTCACTATCTTCAAGGTCTTCCGCCGCCCAATCTTTACCGATGAACTCAGCAAATTCCTTGTCTTTCGCTGTATTAAAAAATCGATCGTATAGTCGATGAGTGAGTCCGTGTCCAAATTCAGCTTTAGTGATCAGATTGGTTTGCTTGATTTGCGCAGATAGATAAATAAGTGTTACAACTGTAGCTAATGCAGCCACAAATTCTCCAAGGGAACCGATATCTTGAATACTCATCTTGCCTCCAGATATGAAAATTTAATTTATTCAGATTATTCTACAACTCACTGTTACATTTAGATGTTAGTCATCGGTCAACAAGTTTGATATATAACACCTTCCGTCCAAATAATGTGTGGGCAGAGAATTCGATGATATCTGCGCCGCTTTGTAATATGTCTTTAGGTTGATTATCGATTGCGAAAAGCCTTTTAGTAGTTCGGGCTTGGTCTTACGGATGACTTAGTTGTTTGACAAGCAAATCCATATTTTCTAATCGCACGCTAACTGAATAGTCTTCCACTACCAAGGTCCTAGTTTCTTCGATAGCGTCTTTGCATAGGCTGGCCTCGACCGGCGATTGATAAGTAATCTCTATTCCAGTGACTCTGTTTCTTCCTAGTGGCTTTAGTTTGGGGAACGTCAGCCTCAGAGCTTTTTGCCGTGGATTAATACTTTCCCAGTCTGTATCTATAGTCCAGTTAGTTAAATTGTTTTCTGAGATGTTGCCAGAAGTTCTCTGCAAATAAGCTGTTTTTCTGCCCTACACACATAAGACTCACCCATTGCTGCCCCCAGGTAGGCAAAGAATTAGTATCGTGCTCAGTGCCTTCATTTGTTCAACGCTATTCGATTTTCGATAAAAGCCAAGTTATTTTAACGTGAGTTTTCTTATTTTGATCTAAGACCCGTGGTGACTCTCCACGATAGAAAAATAGAGATTGTTAAGTATATGCGTGAATACGATAGAGTCACCAAGTTCTATAAGAGTGACGGTTTCAGTATTGCCAGCTGCATCATTGGAACATTCCAGAATAGAGTCAGTCCGGCGATTACAATTTTCCCAAAAGTCTTCATCATCACGTCTCAAGCCTTCGTCGATAGCATCCCCGCCCCTCAAATAAGCCACCTTGGGCTGCAGAGGGCCAGAGCAGAGTTATTGTTATTGGTAGTTTCATTACTCCTTATCCTCATCAGTCTAGCTTGATCGGATTTTCTTATAAGTCTCTTTAGCTATCTCCCTAGCTTCTTTGGCCCTCCGCGCTTGCTCCTCATTTTTCCATGTTTCAATGATGCCTTCGCTAAGAATTTTCCCCGGCCTCTCTTTGTCCACTTTATCTGGAAGGACAATGTCTATGATAAACCTAGTGAACTTGGAAATTAGCTTAGCACTACCTATTAGGGAACCATTCAGAACATATTCATACCCAGAAGACACTATAGATTGAGGCTGTCAGGTATCGCTTGAGAGACATTAAGGCCGATTAGCAAGAATAAGCCCCAGACAGGCCCAATTCACTGTATTTGGAGGCTGTAAAGACGCCGACTGAGGGTTAGTCTAGCCAGTCACCGTTTTTCCGAGGCACTCGCTGCAACACTATTTCTCATGCAATTTGAACCATATCAATAAAAACCATCGTAGGGAAGATACAGTCACTTTTTGGAAGTTACTTTATGATAGTCACTCTAACCGCTAGTGCCTTTTCTCTTGCGTTCTTTTGGGCAATGTTATCAAAAAGATTACCTACGACGGAGCAAAGGTTATACGATAAAGCCAAGATGAAATATACGGATGGAGATAATACTTGATACAACTGCCACAGACCATGTAGGTGGCGGCTATCAGTAGATTTTCATTTGAGATTTGTTCATACGCTAATTACTTGAGAGGTCTTTGACCGGCAAACCTCTATAGATTAAGCCAGCCCTCTGGATAGGTCCAGACAACGTAAATTTGCGAGTAACAATCCTAATAGCCAGACTCTAAGCACTTGGTAGATATCTTCTGGCCTTCTTCGAGTTGACCGGTAATTAGCAGTTTAGAAACCATGTCTCTATTGGTTCTTCCGATCTTGTCCCCCTGTGCCGCAGAAACTGGAAACCAGACATAAGCCTGCACTTCATTATCGGGTACACCTTCTCCATTGTCGGACCTAAGCCCGAAACAGCCCTAATTTGCTGCACTTGGGAGCTACAACGGCTTCGGCTTACCTGCTATGGCCAGAGGGTTTAAATAGTATATAAATGGCTCCAATGGGACCTTTCTGACTTATCGGGGCGTGCCCCTTGAGTGGGGTCTGAGTCTGCCTGACATGCGGGGTTACAATTCGGTCCACTCCAACACACAAAGACCCCGAATATACATATCAAGCGACCAACGACCCCAGAAAGCTAGACTCTCTCGTGGCCTTTGGCCAGTCACCAGTACTAATTCACCTTGTTCGGCATTTGCGGAAGAAAAATCGCTCTGGAATTTAATTATTCGATTTTTTATTCGCTCAAAAGCTTAAAAACATAAAGCTGACCGCCTTCAGGTATGATTGAAGTATCTGCACCTGAAAAAGCCGAAATGCCACCGAAATTTCCAGAGGCAATCGCAACATAACTGTCACCATCTATCTCATAGGCTATGGGCTGACTTCTGATCCCCCCCCCTAAACGAGCTCTCCAAACCTCCTGACCTGTTTCAGCATTGAGTGCAAAAGCGTGTCCAGTTTGACTTCCAGAAAAAACTAACCCGCCTTCAGTGCTTAGAGTGCCAGCGAGCATTGGCTCGGCATCATAATGACGCCAGGCGACTTCTCCGGTTTGATAATTCATTGCAGTAATATGACCATAAGATGGAGTTTCACCAGATTCATCAGATACCCCATCTACAGATACAGGTAATCCACCCATAAATAATTGACCCTCTACGTGCATGCTTATTCCTTTTTGCATGAGTTGGCAGCTCTCAATTACAGGCAAAAATGCTAGATTCAATGAAGTGTTCACTGATCCTGAAACAGACCCATTCATTCCTCCGAGTGCGCCGGGACAAACTCGCATAGTCGGCTCTTCTGAAGGCATAGCTTCAGGGTTAACTACGGGGCGCCCATTTCGCTCCATAGATTCAGCCCAATTGAGCTGTTCCATATAACTGGTTGCTCGGATGAACTCTCCATTCTCGCGATTGATTGCGTAAAAGAATCCATTACGATTTGCCTGAACTAAAGCCTTCGTGAGGCTCCCCCCTAGATCTAAATCAACCTGGAAAAGATGTGTGTTCCCGTCATAGTCCCATACGTCATGGGGTGTAAATTGGTAGTACCATTTTCTTTCACCCGAATCCGGATCAATTGCTAAAACGCTATCAGAGAACAAATTGTCTCCTAGCCTCGCATCTCCGTTCCAATCTGGGGAAGGATTTCCTGTAGTCCAATATAACAAATCAAGCTCAGAGTCGTATGAACCAATGGTCCAAGCGGGTGCTCCACCGGTTTCAAAAGAATTACCGGACCAGCTTTCGTATCCGGGCTCGCCTTCAGCAGGAACGGTATAATGACGCCAAACTCTCGCACCGGTTTCAATATCATAAGCATCAAAGAAACCACGGATACCAAATTCGCCTCCTCCTACACCTATCACTGCTAAATTCTTTACAACAAGCGGTGCAGAAGTCGCGCTAAAGCCTTTGTAATATTCGACAATCTCACTTTCCCAAAGCTTTTCTCCTGTAAGACGATTAAAAGCAAGAAGCTGGGCATCCAGTGTAGCCATTAAAATTGTATCGCCATGAATTGAAGCCCCTCTATTTGCGGGACCACAACAAAGTCTGAGATCCTGTGGGAGTTGATGATCATAACGCCAATATAACTCGCCTGTTTTAGCATCTACTGCAAACAGCCGATTAAAAGATGAAGTTACGTACATGATGCCGTCATAAACAATTGGAGAGACAGCAAATTGACCTTGTGTACCGGTAGGCAAGCTCCATGCAAACTCTAAGTCTTTTACATTGTCGGGCGACAAGGCTTTGATCGGACTATGACGATGGTTCGCGTAGTCACCGCCGTATTGAATCCAACTATCAGAATAAGTGCTTTGATTCTCTAACAGCATCTGACTTGTAACCGGGCCTTTGCCTTGTCCAATATCCCGATTATTAATCCAATGCGTGGTGAGAATTTCAATGGTTTCTCCTTCATCGAAATCATTTGATGCTGACGGCTGATCTTCTACGACACCGGTTTCATTGGGACTACAGCTTGCCAAGAATCCAAATAAAACTAGTATTACTGCTACATTTTTTATCAGACTCGCTACTCGAATGTTTATCATGAGAAATACCCCCAAGAAATATTTATCGAAATGATTAAGGAAAATTTTTGTTACCTATAGATTTTTAACTACAAGTTGATCTGTTAGATTTTAAAAATGCAATGATTTTCCAAAGGTCGTTTGCACCTTCCGGAAATTTTTCACCAAAGGCGATCATTCTCGTTCCTGACAATCCCCCCGTCACAACTGTATAAATTTCTTCGTCGCTTCCGCCATGTAGCCACTGACAATCAAAAAGATATGGCGCATCAGATCTCTCCGGCGTCAGTTTATGACAATAGCCCGCGCATGTGCCTACAAATAATAAACGACCACGCTTCAGTGCGTCAGAGTCATTAAGATACTCATCTGCAGGAGTTGAAACTATTCCATCATTCCCGCAAGAGAATAATGTGATCCCTAAAAATATGATTATTATAGTTTTTTTCAATGTCATAAAAGTTCAACTATGTAAATTCAACTCTAAGAAAATAATGGCGTGGAAAAGAGTCGTCCCATGCTCGGATTTTATAACTTAATTACTTCCTATTACACAATAATACAACATAGCGAATTCGAGAACCTAGCGCAATCCATAGGCACACCCGGATGTTCAGAACCCAAAATCGAGGTAGCAACAACAGAAAAGCAGGGCAAGGTTATTGTTATTAGTAGTTTGTTCACAACGCCCAAATTTCCTCCACTCTCCCAGCATCATCAATTTTGAATATTTCAACGATATCCAAAACCACTCCATCTTTATCGGAAATGTGAAGATAACAAGTTACGGCAGACCCAAATTCAACGATATCTACTAATTCCTGTTTTGCCTCAATCTCAGTTAACCACCCAAAAATCACTTCTTGAACCTCGGCTGGTCCTGAAACATCAAAATTCATTGAAGGAACATGCATCCTGTAATTTTGTGTACATGAAACCTTAGACCATTCGTCATAACCTCCACTAGCATTTAATTTATAATGGCGGATTGCTTTAGCAGTAGGCGATAGGTTTTTCATATTTGTATTCCTCTTTAAATTTAGCATTTCCGTGGTTCATTCCTTAATATTCATTTCCAAAAGATACTATATGTAGAGGCTTCCAGGTATACCTTGAGAGACACTAAGTATAGGTGGTTTTCTAAGTATAAGCCCCAGGCAGGCCCGATGCACTGCATATGGAAGCTATAAAAGTTGCGGAGATCAAATTACTAGAGCAACTTCTCATTCGGCATGCACCTGGCTATAGGTGGACTTCCCAGGCTTTGCTATAAACCAAACAGCATTTTGAATGGAACTTCCACGCCTGTGACTTGGATTATCAGTAATCCAAATATGCCGCACAACGCATAGGTGCTTGTGGCGTTCCTAGATTCAAAGCCCGACCCAATCATGGTTATGATCATGGCTAACCACATAAAAGCTACCCACCCCCATAGTAACCAGCCAAAAAGTGAGGATAAGTAGTCAATTATCATATTCAATATTCCTTCTCTAAATCAGCTTTAGCAAACGCAGGCAGCAGCTATAACCATAGCTATGCGCGTTAGCACCACTGTTCCTCAAATGAGCCACCTTAAGCTGCAGAGGACAGAGCAGGGGTATTGTGGTTAATAGTTTCATGAGTTAGTCCTACCCAGGGAAGAAATATTTACTGCCAGTGAAAAATCGTTTTTTAAGGCAATATCAATCAACAAATTCCGATCGAATCTCTCCTTGGAATCAATTTTTTCAATGCCCTTGAATTCAGCAACCCTGCTTTCAAGCGTTTGCTTGATTTCTCTCTGGGCTTTCTCTACTTCAATATAGTCAGTGCCGTCACAAGGAATTTCTATTTCATCTGTTAATCTGATCAAAACGCCACGTTCTTTTTTTTCTAATGGTGAATATCCGACAAATACCCAAGCAGCAAATCCGATCTTCCAATCAGGTAAATCAAGAACAGCTCGTAGACTTTTGCTTTCCTTAGTCAATTTTTCCTCCCTGTTACTCATTGGGTTGCTCTCTCGCATGATCTTAAATTCGGTAGCAAACTAAATATCAGCCCCGCGGTCTTCATAGTAGAAATGAATCGCTTAATAGCCTTCAAAATCCTTATAGTTAGACTCAAAACACTTGGTAGCTATTTTTTGAACTTGCCCAAACAGAGCAGGGTTATTGTTGTAAGTAGTTTGTTCAAACTCAGAAGATACTATAGATATAGTCTGTCAGGTAGCGCTTGAGAGGCACTAAGATAGGTGGTTTTCTATGTATAAGCCCCAGACAGGCCCAATTTACTGCATTTGGCAGCTACAAAAGCGTTGGCATACCTGCTATCGCCAGAGGGTTTAAAAAGTATGTATACAGGTACAATGGAACCATTCTGACTAATCGGGTGTATCTCTAGGTTGGATGCTGACTACTGGCTAACTAAATCGCATACTCTACGCCTGTTAATGCGAGCCCGACTAAATCAATAGCGGTAGTATTTAAGCTATGATCAGCAGCAACTATGGCTAGCTCGGCTGCAGTATAGGTACCATTATCAATGAGAGCCGAATACTGACCAATATTGTCGGCTGGTGTGGGTGGGCCGATAAGGTTTTCCCAAATCATTTCAACTATCGATAATGAGCTTGCATTGGCACCCAGAATCACGTCAAGTGCTGCCTGCATTAGCTGTTCATAGGGCATTCCATCATCAAGAATCTTTAATCCCGCACCAACGTATGTTTTATCTGTCGCTTGATCTTTTCCAAGAAGCAGCCCTAACAGTTTAATTGTCTTCCCTGCGTTGCCATCAAGGTCTAGAGCTATATGCTTGTCATTAAACTTAAGGCGCTCAATGTTTCTAAGAGTATCTTTATCAGTTCCCGAAGTAATATTCCAAACAGTCCCCGAATTTACTAAAGAAACATCTGTAGAATTTTCCGTATAAACAGCCTGATCAATACCCGCATCACCGTCTATGGTATCTCCGCCTAACCCTCCCGTAATCACATTGTTAGAAGAATTCCCAACGATCACATCCGCACCAGAACCGGAGATTACATTCTCAATAACAGCATCGAAGGCAATACTAATATTATTTTTTAATGACCAACCATTAAACGGAACGGTACTGTAAGACCCGCCATTCAGATTAATTGTGCTGCTTTCTGAAAAATTCATGAAATTGAGAGTGTCAGCTCCTGCTCCGTCCCATATAAGTTTGATTTCAGGTGTATTAGGATCAAAAGTATAGACTGTATCTCCACTATTGTGCTTCGAATTAGCCCCATATAAATATTGCAAAGCTGCCACATCATAAGCCATAGGCGTAGAAGCTACCGCGTACTCTTTATAATCTATTATATGTGTTGAAGCGCCATCAACAGAAAACTCACCTGCCATCACTGTGTACTCTCGAAAATTTTTATCTTCAGGAAAAGGTATGTCAGGATTATCGTTCGGATGTTCAACACCAAGCGCATGAAATATCTCATGATACATAATTGTCAAATCACCAATAGGAGTTTGGGATCCTGGGCTTTCTGACCCTCCTAGCCACATCGGGACGAGCCCACTGGAAAAATCCCCTTCTACAAACCATTTATTGAACCAAACATCGCCACCACGAGGTTCCGCCGACACAGGATCCGCCGTCGCAGCGATTCCCGCTCTATAATTTCCCGCTTCATCAGTGATCGTTTTCATAGCGAATCTTATTGTTCCAACGCTTTCTTTGTCTTCAATAACCTCTATGAATTTTACGTTAATAAATTTTTCTATCTCACCAAGCGCAGCGCGAATATCTTCTTGTTGTTTTACATTAAAAGCTATTGGGGTAATTTCACCGACATCATCAGGATAACTATAGGGTGCAGAGGAGCCATCGGCGCGAGGGAAGCTGTAAGAGATGGTTGTTATCAAGTTGTCTGATTCTTCGTCTGTCAAGTAGGGGTCGCTTACCCATTTAATCGGGGCGCCACTACCCAAGCCTTCACCTCCTCGGTTGAGAAGTGCATCAATATATGAGACTCCAGAAAATTGTTTCGTTTCAAATTGTTGTCCTGATTCTAAATACGTCTGTTTATTGACTAGCGTTGGCATTTGTAACTCCGAGTAGAAGAACTTCCTATAAATATATATCATACCTTACCTTTCTCGCTCGATGACATAAATTAGCCAAATATGTAATATGTCTGACCGAAAAGATTGCCCCGGGATGAGCAGAGCTACCCAAGGCTGAAGAGCCAGTGGATAAACATTGGACTGCAACAATTGTGAGGTTGATTAAGGCTTTGCGCGTTAAAGTGCTCTTCGAACTGTCAGTCTGAGTGTCTGGGGAGGGGCGGAGAGTTGGTGTGTCACGAATTTTTCGGATTCAATCGCAGAAAAAAGCAGCAGATAACTAGTTTTTGCACCAGGTAAGGTTGGTTTCATGCTATTTTTAATTTACTAATCCTTAGACAGCGCCTAACTGCATAGATGTCACTAATACTCTAGTAGCGCTTGCTCCCATCATTGACTCAACTACCTCTAACGCCTAAAGTCCCACTAAGCAAACATTCACCAGTTAGTCAGGATCTCAGACAGCTCACCTCTATGTTTACTCAAGGTTTTGATTTTATCGCGGCTATGTTCGGCCTATGCGGTGTTTTAATTTGGACTGAACACCGCTATCAGGTAGCTTTTTTTCGCTGGTTTCCTTCTATAGTACTCGTTATGTTCGGATCGATGGCTCTCTACACGATTGGACTATGGGAATTCACAGATGAAGTTCGTTCAGCACGGGAAACGCTTAGAGACAATCTCATTCCTGCAATGCTGTTTCTAATGTCATTGAAGTTCAATTTGGTTGTGATTAAGAAACTTGGCGCGCGATTGATTACCTTATGTCTTGCATCTACCTTATCCATCATGCTCGGCTTTATTATCACTCATCAGATCATGAATGGATTTCTTGGTGATGAAACACCACTTACCTTTGCCACCATGTCTGCAGGCTGGACAGGCGGCACTCAAAATTTCGTCGCCGTAAAGGAAGCACTTTCCGTCACCGATGAAGCGATGACTTACACTTTACTCATGGGCGCACTGTGCTATTCGTTTTGGCTGATTGTCATTCTTGCTTTGAAACCTTTTAAGGCTAAGTTCAACAAATTCTTGCGAGCTGATGACAGCGGGCTGGATGACATTCTAAGTTTACTGAAAGCCAATTCCAAAGAACAGAAACTAGACTTACCTTCTTTAATGATGATGTTGGGTCTGTCACTTTTAGTAGCTTCGTTTAGCAACCATTTGGGTGCTGCCATATCATCTATTAGCTCACTGAGTCCGATGATCTGGATAATAATTATTTCTTCAGGGCTCGGGATGGCCACCGCTTCAACCGCACTTGGCACAATGCCTGGAAGTGAAGAAATATCTGGCGCGATGTTATATGTGATAGTGGCACTTATAGGCGCTGAAGTAAGTCTAGGAGCCATAAGTCAGGCGCCCATGTATATTCTTTCAGGGTTTATGATTCTCACGATTCATGGCGCCTTGCTCCTATTTGCTGCACGGCTATTGCGAATGAATCTGCTACTCACAGGCATAGCTTCCATAGCAAATATCGGAAGCGCTCCTTCCGCAGCAGTAGTAGGCGCGGCCTACGGCCGCGAACTCGTTCCTGTCGCAATAGTAATGGCTCTGATTGGTTCCATGACCGGGTCCTTTGTAGGGCTCGCTGTTTTTGAGGTTCTACTCTGGCTCACTCCATTAATTTAGCGTTCGATGCCATGAAGATCTGATATATCAAAAATATATAAATCACTGTATTCGAATCTTGTTCCCAGCAATACTGCTAGTAAGGTATTCAGCCGCTGATTTTGTTACAACTGAAGATCTAGAATCTCTCGAACGGGTCGCTCTCGCCTACTCTTCTGCCACAAGCGCCTAGGATGCTGCTACCGTCATGTCCAGCTACGATAAGGGCCTTCTTATGGTGCCACCTAATGCTGAATTTGTAGTAAATACAGCAACAACCTAATAGATCGCAGTCTGTATAGCCCGATGATATTAGACTTTTTAACGGCAGAATCGAATAGATTTGCACCGAACGTTAGTAATCTCAGACCAGAAAACGTCCATAGCCTTAGAACGAATCTTTTGGGACGTGATTGAATGTATTTATAATGGAAATTGAAGGCGTTGGGCGCTCGATGCCAACGAAGAAAAGCGATAAGACGTTGAACGAGCGACCCACCTTAAATGAGTGATACTTGATGCGGTCATGCGAGATCAGCTTCATGTCTAGTGAACGGCCCGAGCATCAACGGTTTGCATTAAAGAACTTGATCTTAGAAAGTTCGGCAAATGGTATTAGTGAGTTCGATATAGGGCTAGAGGTAGTATCCCTTTCAGAAGCGACAGTTCAAATAATTAAATACAGAGAGTTCAATCCCAACGGTGCAAGTAACGAAAATGGCGAGCCACCTCATTGTAGCGGTAAGTTTGAAACTACTACGGGGGTATATACTGACATTATGCAGACTGGAACGAGTGTGTTGGATACTACATGGAGTCTAATTGACCCCGCAAGTATGATTCTTAAGCTAGATGGCTATAAAGAATTAACTGCGAACTAGCAGACCCCCACCAAACTACTTTCCACCCAAATTATCTAAAAACTGTAGAGCCTCTGGTATATATCCAGGGAAGGGGGCATGGGCTTCTGCCCAGACCCTCCGCAATGAGTCTTTAAGAAACTATCAGGACTTTAAAGATCTCGAGAATAGATATCCAGGTAGTATGCACAGAGTATTTGGGCTGGCAAAGGCTGGCCTTAAATATGCAAATTGATGAAAAGCCCAAGGAAAGCAGACTCAAAGAAGTTCGAGCATGGCAGATTGGGAGCTAACTTGTCAGCACCCTTTCAGAGAATTTTTGCCAAATCATCAGGTGCTTTTTACGAGAAATTTACGGCATTTATGATAAAAAATAAATTTGGAAAAATGACAAGTCTTCTAGACTGAAAATTACTACCCGCTGAAGAAAAAGCCAGGCTTCTCCTCTAATGAATTTGGTTGTGGTTTTCTTTCATCATAAATGATACAACCTATTTTTTATGATGAAAAAATTCTTATTAGGTATGGAACTAAGTGACCAAGTCTATTTTTAGTAAACGCTCTATCAAAGTGTTCTTATTGCTTCTGCTGTCGGGAATGTCTCAGGCAGAGCCAATTTGGTTCATGGTCGATGAGGCCGCGAATGAAAGTGAGCTGAGTTCGGCAGTTAAGCCTAATGACGCGATCACCCCCCTAGCGATAGAGATCACGCTAGCAACTCTTGCTACGCTTGATCGTAATAGTGAGGTTGTGCTCAGTATAGGTGGAGGTGTGGAGCTTAGCTTTGTGATAGAAAATGTCACTCACTATCCTAATGGAGATATTGGTTGGAGTGCGGCAGAGGAATCGAATGGATACCTCCAAACTTTTTCTATCACCGCTGGCGCAACCGATCTCGTTGCCTCTTTGATGACAGATAACAAGTCTTATGAAGTTGTAGCAAAACGGCAGACGCACCGCGACTCATACATCGGGTGGCTATACCGAGAGGCCTACAAGACCCCAAAACCGTTAAGTGAGAAGTCAGTAGCGTCCCGCGTCTCAGATCGGGCCTTCTTTCTTGAGAAACCAGAACCAGGGCTATCAGTTGTAATCTCTACGGATTTAGTCGACCGATATTATACGATTATTGGCCAAAGCTTGGCTTGGACCTTTACACTGAGCAACACGCTCGATCGCGTCACTACGGCGCTAACATTAAGCGTTGGCGGAAATTACGTCGACGCCGCTTACAAATTCGAGGGCGCCGGATTTAATGACAATTCAGAATTTTTCGATTTGCCTGATAACTGTGTTGTAAAGGCTTATCCCGACACAGATCCTTTCCGAATGATCGATGAAATCCTCTGCGAGATCGATCCTATCGCTTCCCAGTCTAGCCAAACCTTAACCCTCAAAAGTCGAATGAAGCCGGGGGTAACCCTCGATCAATTAGTTTTTGGTGAAGGCCTTTCATACCCATCAGCAACCTTGTTGGAGACGGAAACCGATGTTACTGCGTATGGGTCTTATAACGGCCATTACGCCGGCCCTATTCCGATATTAGATGTGCTGACTGACAGCGACTCAGACGGTCTAAGCGATTACAACGAGGGCCTCCTGGGCTCGGACCCTCTAGACGCCAGCTCCGATGCTACCCGCGATGTCATGATCGATATTGCTGTTCTGTATACATCTAACTTTGTAGAGCAAGTCGCTATTAATGCAGAGACAAAAATCAACAGCGCAATGACTATCGTCAATGAAATTTTTTCAGGCAGCAAGACTGGAATTCAATTAAATGTAGTCCATTATGAGCCACTCGATTATATAAATAACTGTATCGCTGATCGATGCGAAGTAGGTCAATCGTGGAACGACACTCAGACCGTTGTTGCAGAGTATGGGGTCCGCAACAAAAAAGAATGGCGCTTTAGCGAAAAAATTCGTTCACTGAAAGGGGCAGATTACGTATTGATTATGGACGGAGGCGGCGGAATGGATCCAACCAGCGGGCAAGCTGAGTGGGGGAATTTCAATAGAGGCTACTTTGGTTTTCAAAAGCATAAACGAACGGCTTTTGTTCATTATGAAAATTTGGACTACGACACCGATGAGATAGTAATTGCTCATGAACTTAGTCATTTACTTGGAAACAGCCATTCCCGCAAACAAAACCGAGATTCTGGTCTACCCGCGGATACGGTCGCTACGTTCCCTTGGGCAGCGGGTCATGCTGTCGATAACAAATTTGTCACAATCATGCCCTATGCAACGGCATTTGGCATCGCAACTCAGATTAATAGATTTTCGGATGCCTCGAGGTCTGATTGCAATTATACTGATCCTATAATTTTTATAGAGGTCTTCAACGCCCCTTGTGGGATAGATATAGCTGACACAGAGAATGGAGCTGATGTGGTGGCCGCTATGAGAATTGTGCGTTACCAACATGAAATGTTTTCACCACCTCGGCCAGTGTTACCTACGAGGGCAAGTGATGGTGAAAATTATTCTTCAAAGTTTCTTGCAGGCGCCATCAAAGATATCGAGGTAGGCTTCGTCTCTAATTTTTTGAGCAGCGAAAAAATTAACATTGAAGGCACCATACGTATTTCATCAGAGCATGCTGGCAAAATTGGCACCACACATATAATTATTGATGCTGGTGCACTCGGCGCTTTCCAGCTCAACGATTCGAATGCATTTGTCCCTTTGGATCTGAAAGCGCCTGTTCTCGTTGGTGCGATTGAACCTAGGCCGCTTAAATCTATAGAGGACCTACTAGTTTTTGATGACCTTGTCCCTAGATTGCTTGGAATAGACTCGTTATTGCTTAATATCTATTTTGGCTACAGTCTGCTGGATACAGGTTTACTCGTATACTCGGGAGCGCCGCTGACAGTTCAAATCGGATTGCCCTAGCATCGTCCTTTAGGCAGTGAAATTATTCTCCCGTGGAGGCCGAATTCAACTAGATTACGAGCGTTACATCCAACCAATCTAGGGACAAGGCTCCTACTTCACGTGTACTTGACGCCCAGGGTTAGAATGCAGAGCACAATTTCATTGAGAGACTCCTAGCATGCAGATTAAGCTGTTACTGGACGATCGAGAGGTGCTTGTTGGTGATAGACAATGCTCAGGGGCGGTCCTATGCGCTTGTGAGGCATTCTTATGAGCGGTATGTCAGGCCACGCTCTGCAGCCACTCTTCGTGAGTCACCTCTGAAGTGGTCAGATCAACAGCGATAGCCGACAGTCTCTGGTGAACGTAGGGTGCTGCTGCTTTGGCCGCATCGATTCTAAGCCGAATACCCAAAGATTCGTCTCGCATTACTTCCAGCATGAAGTCCAAAGGTAGATCTCCACCACTACTCGCGCGCTCAACCATCTCTCGATTGAAGCGACTCAGACTGCCAGGTTTACGACCCGCATTGGGTCTAGCGCCACCATGTGCCACTAGAATCTCCTTGATTGTTTATCAACGCGGATAGATTGTATTCAGCATGGGGGGTAAAGAAGTGGCGATCATTGAAATAACTGGGTAAATGCTGGGTAAACAGACCACTCACTAGGGAGTAAAAAATATGGGGGCTCCCATAAATTATTGTTTTTAATGATAAATATTGGTCGGGGCGGCCGGATTTGAACCGACGACCACTACACCCCCAGTGTAGTGCGCTACCAGACTGCGCTACGCCCCGAAATACCTTACTTCTAACAACCCTAGAGTGGTGAAACGACCTACACTTGTGTTCTATCT
>Ga0115551_1000617_pt1 | contig 23933 bp, 19 predicted proteins | sample COGITO_mtgs_1103_FD_87179 | JGI IMG/M metagenome (GOLD analysis project Ga0115551, IMG submission 87179) | Pelagic marine microbial communities from North Sea - COGITO_mtgs_110321 | ecosystem: Environmental > Aquatic > Marine > Epipelagic | place: Germany:Helgoland, sampling site Kabeltonne... | reverse complement strand
CGCTGAGAAAGGACAGAAGATGAGGCTGCTCGCGCGAACCTACCGCTACGATGAAAAATTTGTTTCGACACCATCTGTCGAAAGGGAATCGACCGATGGCGCTATCTAGGCAGAGGTTGCAGTCCCACTGGGTATTGGTGCTGGTTGCGTGGGTCATGTCTGCGACGTCTTGCACACAACCTGCTGACAGCGAGGAACTAGAAGTGTTTATTCAGACGGCCCTCGGGCGCAAGCCTGTGCGTTTAGCCATGAGACCGATGGTGGCCAGGGTGGACAGGTTCGTTTACAGCGCAGCTGGACTTAGGAGTCCCTTCGAACGGCCGCCGGCGCTCGAGGTTTGGGCGCCCTCGAGCGAGGGAGTTGCGCCAGAGTTTCTGCGTAAAAAAGAAGCATTAGAATCGTCGTTGCTTAGCGACCTGAGCATGGTTGGCTTTTTATCTTTCGACGGGCAAATTCTCGGGCTAGTTGAAACCTTGGAAGGCGAACTTTTCCGAGTTAGTCGGGGGAGCTATTTGGGGTTGAACTATGGGCGAATCTGGCGAGTGCGACACGGGGGTATCGATCTTGTCGAAATAGTCCCGAGCGGTGATGGGGGATGGATTGAGAGGCCACAGACTCTTGCGTTACGCCAACACGGTGAGGGTGGAGGCGTTCTTCAGTGAGGCTAGCGACAGTAATAGGATTTTTGTGTGTCGTTACTGCATTCACGCCCGCGCGTGCGGCTCAAGAAAGCTTGGCAGACGGCGCGGAGTTTTCGCAGTACAAAGGAAGAATTACAGGTCTGTCCTTTCAGAATGTCTCCATAAGGCGAGCGCTGTTTCAGCTCGCAAACTTTTATGGATTCAACCTCATTGCGAGTGATTCCATCGAAGGTGAGATCACCATCGACATAAAAGAGGTGCCGTGGGATCAAGCGCTGGCATTGGTGTTACGCATGAAACGCCTGAGTGGGCGGTTAGAGGGGAATGTGCTTTATGTCGCGCCGACACAAGAAATTGCTGAGCAAGATTTTCTGGACGTCCAGGCTGCGGCACAGGCCGAGGCGCTAGCCCCATTGTTGACTGAGTTTCTGCAAATCAACTACGCCAATGCAGGCGATATCATGCAGTTGCTCACTGGGGTTGGCGCTAAGGGCGGCAGACTCACTGCTCCGGCGCAGGGCGGCGTTGCCTCGAGGATCAACCAAGGGCTTTTGTCACCAAGAGGGTCAGCGTCTGTCGACCCACGAACCAATATCATCATTGTGAGAGACACGGCCGAAAAATTAGCAGAGGTCAGGCAGATGCTTTCAACCCTCGATATCGCGGTAAGGCAAGTGCTTATTGAGGCCCGTATCGTTAATGTCGAAACTAACTTTGGCCGTGAGCTAGGCGTTAGATGGGGATTGGGGGGGAGTGCTGGAAAGACAAGATTCGGCGGATCGCAAGCGACAACCGCCGATTTGCTCTCTTCCGATTTTGCCGTCGCTGATGCGCGCGCACAGGCTGCTATTGCAGGCGAAGCTGCTAGGCTTGATGCGCTGCAGGGTGACACCAACCCAGAGTTAATCCCCGCAATAGCCGCGTTGGCTCGCGCTTCGCTTCCCATCCCCCGCTCCGTGGTGTCTTTTCCGCAAGCGCTCAGCGTTGATCTTGGTGTTGCCGATACAGAAGCGTCGAGCTTTGCCATTGGCTACGCACGCCATAGTGCGCTCATCGAATTGGAGCTTTCGGCACTCGAAAGCAGCGGCAATGGCGAGGTGATCGCTCGCCCTAAAGTGACGACACAAGACAAAATGCCGGCATTGATACAATCAGGTGTGCGCATTCCTTATCAGTCGCAAGCGGGGGGGCTGCGGGTGGTTCGACCACAGAGTTTGAAGAGGCAGTATTATCGCTCGAGGTTACCCCTCAAATTACTCCGGACGGGCGTATTAATATGCATCTCGATATTCGACAAGATTCGGTCGCGTCTGGAACGGGGTCGACTCCCGCCATTAACACTAATCAGGTGACCACGAGGGTGTTAGTAAACGATGGCGGAACAATTGTCTTGGGCGGGGTTTTTCGCGAGGAGACAGCAATGTCTGAATCTAAAACTCCGTTTCTAGGAGACATTCCTTATCTTGGCCGATTATTCAAACGCACGAAACGTTCGAGTCGACGAACCGAGCTATTGATTTTCATAACGCCTAAAATACTCGAAGAGAATTTCGAGTAACTTCCCCGCTGGCCTAGCGGGGGCTCAATAATCTCAATTGATGCTTACCCCGAAGTTTCATCATAGCGTAACTGCCTCTATACTGTGCCTACTCGATAAAACCCTCATGAAGCGCAGATGAAATCCTCAAGTTCATTATTTTTAGTTGGCCCGATGGGTGTTGGAAAGACAACCATTGGCAAGGTCTTAGCTGAGTCGCTTGGACTTGAATTTGTCGACTCCGATCGCGAAATCGAACGCGTCACCGGTGCCGATATCCCCTGGATTTTCGATGTTGAGGGTGAAGAAGGCTTCCGTGCTCGAGAGTCTAAGATGATCGAGCAGCTAACCTCCCGCACCAATATTGTCCTCGCGACAGGCGGCGGCGCGATATTGGCGGAGGCGAACAGACAGTGGCTAATGAGCCGTGGCTGCGTAATCTACCTGCGCGCACCGATAAGCCAGCAAATAGAGAGGACCAAGCGCGACAAGTCTAGGCCGCTTTTGCAGACAGCCGACCCCGCACAAAAAATTCGTGACTTGATGGCTTTTCGCGAGCCACTCTACCGAGAGGTCGCAGACTTTACGGTTGATACTTATCGCCGAGGGCCTAAGGCCGTTTGCGCAGAAATACAGCGGCAGCTTAACAGCGGCGAGAATGTTCCAGCGTAAAGCGGCGACTACCCGTTACCTATTGCAGTGCCCTGAACCTGCGGGACTGCCCGATCGAATGATTGCATTGAAGGATTAGAGACCATGTTGACCGTAAATGTTGAGTTAGGCGAGCGCGGCTATCCGATCGTTATTGGTGCCGGCTTGCTTGGCGATCAAGGCTTGGCGGCCCGCATCGGCCAAGAGGTGCTGCGTCAAGGCAAGATCGTAATCGTGACCAATGACGTCGTCGCGCCGCTTTATCTCGAAAAAGCAGAGGCATTTTTTGCCGACCGTGACTGCGCTTCAATAGTCTTGAACGATGGTGAGGCGCATAAAACGCTTGCAGCCGTAGACGCTATTTACGACTTTTTGCTCAGCAATAAATATGACCGCCACACCACGCTTGTCGCTCTTGGTGGGGGAGTTGTCGGTGACATTACCGGCTTTGCGGCGGCAACGTATCTGCGCGGCATCGACTTTGTGCAGATCCCAACGACACTCCTCGCGCAGGTCGACTCGTCTGTTGGCGGTAAGACAGGCGTTAATCACCGTCTCGGCAAGAATATGATCGGCGCTTTCTATCAGCCGCGGTGTGTGATTGCCGACACCGATGTGTTGTCTACCCTGCCGGCACGTGAGATCAGGGCGGGGCTCGCCGAGGTCACTAAATACGGATTGATCAGAGACGCGAGTTTCTTCCACTGGCTGGGTGACCATGCAGCGCAGTTGGTGAGCGGTGATCCCGTGCTGATGGCTGAGGTTATTCAGACCTGTTGCAGAATTAAGGCAGAGGTCGTTGCCGAAGACGAACGAGAGTCGGGCGTCCGTGCGCTGCTCAATCTCGGGCATACATTCGGTCATGCAATCGAGACGGCTGCGGGCTACGGCACATGGCTGCACGGCGAGACGGTTGCGATGGGCACCGTAATGGCGGCAGACCTGAGTGCACGAATTGGATGGATAGCCCCGGAAGACGCTCGCCTGATCAGGCGAATCCTAGAGCAAAATTTCGGTATGACAGTCGTCCCTCCTGCCGATATCACTATTGAGCGCTATCTTGACCTGATGGCGTCAGACAAGAAAACCGAACAGGGCAAGCTGCGTTTTATCCTACTCAACGCGATTGGGCAGGGAGCGATAGCGAGCGACATCGAACCAGGTCAGCTGGTGGCCACCCTGGAGGCCGCCGATCGCCTATGTGAATGAACTTGTGAGTGAACTTGTGAGTAAGCCTGTGAGTGACGCAGCGATTCTGATTCCGGACCCCTTGGCAGCAAGGGAGAATCAACTAATTCAGGGCAAAGCGAGGCTCGCTGTATGATCGATCATCACGATGCTCTTCTCTCAAAGCTTATAGACGATGCCTTTTACGGCAGGCCATTAATTGCGGTTACCGGGGTTGAAGGTGCGGGCAAGACGACCCTCGCTCGACGTTTCGCTCAACAATTCGCCAATGAAGCTGAGTGCATAGCGCTCAAGGCGAGCGATTTTAAAAATCGCGATGACTTTATCCAGCGCCTCGTATCTAAGCTGAGTCCCGACTCTGTCGAGTACGCAGCTGACACCCCTCTTAATACTATTGTCGACTATGCAGGCTCGCTTGCCGATCAAGAGCGCTTGCTCGTTCTCATTGTTGATGATGCAGAGTCATTGAGCGATGCCTTTCTGGAGACGCTCTATGAGCTTATAGACGAAGCCGATGAGGCGAGTCTCTGTTGTCTGCTTCTTGGCGATCCTGCATTAAAAGACGCTATCGAGCGAGCCGACCCTAACGGAGGAATCGAGGATTTTAGCTGGTTCGACCTTCCAAAACTTGAGGAGCCTGAGCGGCCAGTCGATCCCGATCAGCCGATTGCAGCAACCGCTACAGCAACTATTACAGCAACCACAGAGGCAGCCGCGCCAATCGATGAGCTGCTTCAAAAACTGGATGTTCACGAGGCACAGGTTGAAAGTGGCGCTACTGAGTCTGCTGAGCCTATTGAGTTGGCGCCGCTCGACATTGAGAAAGAGTCCGATGAAAGCTTCGATGAACTTCTAGGTATGATGGTGAACGACGCTGAGGAAGGCGCTGCTGCCGACACAGAGTCAGATGATGAGCCAGAGTTTGACGGCAGTCCAGAATCAGAGCCAGAACTGGAACCAGAACCAGAGCCAGAACTGGAACCAGAAGCAGAAACAGAAACAGAAACAGAGCCGGAGCCAGAACCAGAGCCAGAATCAGAGCCAGAGCCAGATTCTGCATTCGAAAGGGTCAACAGCGATGCTGTCCAGCGAGGCGACAGCGGCCTCGAGCCGGCTGCGAGCGAAGACGAATTTGATCGCAATATAGACGAATGGCTCGAGCCCGATACGCGGCCGAGTCTTGGCGGAGCACGCTTCTCTGCGGGCGAAGACTTGGAACTGGACTTCGACAATGATGAGCAGCCCGAGGACGCAGGGCAAGCGCGGCGCGATGAGGCGTCGACGCTTGACCCAGATATTTTTGGAGACGACGAGGACGACGTCAACACCAGCGCGAGCAAGACGGATTACCTCGCCGCTGCAATCGGATTCGCGCGGTCTGTGCCTTTGCGTCTCGCTGCTGCCCGCAATTATTGGCTCGCCGCAGGTGGGCTGATGCTGCTCGTGCTTGCGGTGATTGTGTTCTGGCGCATTCCTGACGAGCCCAGCTCTGGAACTATTGAGCTTGCCGCGCCAGTCGCATCGAGGGCAGGGGATTCTGCCTCGGTGATGCCTCCGACAAGCGGGCAGATAAGTCGACCAACCGCGGACCGTTCGGTAGTAGAACCAGATTTGGAAATTGTCTCGTCAGCCGTGCCGGTTATAGCTAACACGGCTGAGTTATCGCAGCCCGCCTCTCTAGAAAGGGTCACCTCTCCAGAGAGGGTCGACTCTGAGCAAGCCATGCTTGCTCCCGATGAAATCGGGGTCGCCGCCGTATCAGTGAGCGAGGCGCGTCCTGTCGCGCGCAGTTCTAGCGCAGCACCAACGGCTTCGCCAACGCCGGCACCAACTTCCCCAGCGCTAGCGGCAACCCGTCAAGCCCCCGCCACGCCGGTGTCGCCAGCGGCAGCGTCTCCACTCCAGCAAAATAGGCTAAGCGGTAGCGCCTTCGAAAGACAACTGCTTGCGATGCCAGCAGGGAGTTTTACTCTGCAAATACTCGGCGCGAGCTCGGAGGCTAATGTTCAGGCGTTCGTCGAGCGCTATGGCGGCGGGCTGAGGCAGACACTTGGTTATTACCGCTCGCAGCGGGGAGGGGCGCCTTGGTTTATTGTCGCTTATGGCGAATTCACCACGCGCGAACAAGCCAGCGCCACCCTTAGGCGTCTTCCGCAGGCGCTCTCTGCGGCGGGGCCTTGGGTGCGGCCAATCGCGGCTGCGCAGGCCGAAATACGCGCGGCGCGGTAAATTGACAGAGTCGCGCATTGGTCAAGGCTGTCGCCTCGTGTAGAATTGGCGGCCTTTTACGCCACCAGCGAGCGCGGCACTGCGCCGCCCGCGACTCGAGGTCAACGCCCGTGACTGAACAAAATTCAAATTTCGCTCCTCTAAAGAATGACCGCTTCTTGCGCGCACTCCTTCGTCAGCCTGTCGACAGAACGCCTGTATGGATGATGCGGCAGGCGGGGCGCTATCTGCCTGAGTATCGAGCGACGCGCGCTCAGGCGGGCGACTTTATGAGCTTGTGTAAAAACACCGAGCTCGCGTGCGAGGTTACGCTGCAGCCCCTGCGCCGTTATGCGTTCGACGCGGCGATCCTATTTTCTGACATCCTCACTATCCCCGATGCGATGGGGCAGGGTCTCTATTTCTCCGAGGGCGAGGGGCCTAAATTCAAAAAGGTTATTCGCACGCCAGCCGATGTCGAGAAATTGCCCGATGTATCAATCGCAAGCGAGCTGTCCTATGTTACTGACGCCGTTGCGCTTATAAGGCGCGAACTGAATGGTTCTGTTCCGCTCATTGGGTTTTCGGGAAGCCCATGGACATTGGCTACCTATATGATCGAAGGCGGCGGCAGCAAAGATTTCCGGCATGCGAAAGAATTCCTCTATAACCATCCCGAGGCGATGCACCTGTTGCTCGATAAACTCGCCGATGCGGTTATCGATTACCTCAACGCACAAATCGCGGCAGGTGCTCAGGCTGTTCAGATATTCGACACCTGGGGCGGCGTCTTGACGCCCACGGCCTACCGCGACTTCTCGCTTGCCTATATGCAGAAAATTATCGGCGGCCTGACGCGCCATAACGATGGCCGCGAAGTGCCCGTTATTCTGTTTACTAAAAACGGAGGTCAGTGGCTCGAATCTATTGCAGCAAGTGGCTGCAACGCCGTTGGCCTAGACTGGACGACAGATATCGCCAACGCGCGCGAGCGCATCGGCTCGCAGGTGGCATTGCAAGGCAACATGGATCCCTCCATGCTCTATGCTTCCCCCGAGGCGATACGCGCAGAAGTGGGATCCATTCTTGCTGGGTTTGGCAGCAATCCCGGGCATGTGTTTAACCTGGGTCACGGCATTACTCCGGCGGTAAATCCCGATAACGTTGGTGTGTTTGTTGAGTCAGTCCATGAGCTTTCAGCCGCCTACCACGACGCATAACAGCGCAGCCTGCGCAGTTATTGCGTTAGGCTCGAACCTAGCGCATGAAGGCGAGTCTCCCGCTCAGATTGTCATCGAGGCGGCTAAACGCCTGCAGCCCCTCTCGCTCTGCGTACCTCGATTGTCGAGGATCTATTCGACTTCAGCCGTTGGTTTGGGCGCTGGCGCCCCAGACTTCTGTAACGCCATCGCCATTATTGAGCCTGCTGCAGCGCTAAGCGCGCAGGAATTACTCGACGGCTTGCTCGCGATTGAACTTGAACTTGGTCGGGAGCGGCTGCAGCCCCGCGCCGGTGCTAGCTATGCTTCTCGGACTATCGATCTCGATCTAATCTATTGCCGCAATGAAACAATAGACTCCCCGACGCTGCAGCTGCCGCATCCTCGGGCTGCCGAGCGTGCGTTTGTTCTCGAGCCACTTGCAGAGCTTTGGCCAGATCTAGTGTTGCCAGGGCAGCATTCATCTGTCGCAGCGTTGCTGCGGGCACTGTGACTGTTAGTGGATATCGCCTCGCTATGAGTGCGCTATTTAAGTATGTGTTAAGTATGTGCCTTAAGTGTGCGCGCCCCCCAAGGGTCAACAGTCTTTTGGGCTGACCCGACTGTCGCCACATTTTGGGCAAGATTTATAACAAATTTGCGGGTTGTTCAGGGTATCGACAGGAGCGAATTGAGTGCTATGCTTCTACAGGTAAGAAACCAAATTAAGGTCACACACGTGAGCGTCATTTCTGCATCAGGCATTTATGCGAGAGCTCTTTCAGAGCTCTCCGCGACGGAAGCGCCCAGAGCGAGGAGACTTTCGCGAGCGCGCTATTTGCCTGGTTTAAATTCGGTGTTTTCGGCCTCTTTTGCTGCTGTGGCCTCTGTGGCGATCAGCTTGGTTTCGGCTACCGTGCAGGCGCAAAGCCTCGGTGGCGGCGGTGCTGGCTCTAGCGATCTTCAGGCAATTAGCGCGCTGACCGTCAATCAACGTGGTGGCTTCGAGAGTGCGCTTGCGCCGGCCAACAGCCAGTCGGCTAATTTTCTTGGGCAGGTTTTGCCCAGTGTTGAAGGCAGTGCCAGTTTTCGGATCGGCCCTTCGTCTATTCTAAACGGGGCCGTGCCCGCGCTGAGCATCGCGCGAAACGTCGAAGAGACGGGATTTGAGGGCGCTGTCGTTGAAGACGCGCTCAATTTTAATCTCGGCGTCGCTGTAGAGCCTATCGACGGCCTCAATGTAAGCGCCGATGCGTGGCGTTTAGAGGTCAACGAGACATCGGCTCAGGCGAGTATGGGCCGCGACTGGCAGCCCGGTACCTCTCAGCTTTACATTCAAGATTCGACAATCAACGAGTTCAATGTCGGTAATCCGCTTGCTGGCTCACAGCTCGAAACCAACGGGTTCGATTTGAGCGCGTCCTATGTGTGGGACACTAGCCGTTTCGGGCAGTTTACGCTCAGCACGAAGTCGACTTATGTACAAGATTTTGAGAATGCGGGTGGCTTGCTCGAGCTAGGAAGCGACGAGCTCGGTGCAATCGACGAGCGGCTTGTCAGCCCCGAGTTACAAAGTAGCATGATGCTTTCGTGGCAGTTTGGTAATCACACAGCAAGCGCGATTACTAACTATTTCGATTCGTTTAAAGACATAAGCGAGCTCGATCTCGACGAGATCAATGATCTGGTCGACAACATTACCACCTTCGACCTGCAGTACGGTTACAGCGTGAAGGCTGGCGCGAAGGATCGCGCGATTATCTCGTTCGGAATCCGCAATCTATTCGATGAGAAAACGGCTCAGATCCTCAACTCATCGACCCGTCTCCTAGACCAGAACGGTCGCGTCGCCTACGGCTCGATTAAATACCAATTCTAGAAAACTAAGACGCCCGCGCCCACGTGGTTACCCTTTCGATGAGCGTTCTGCTCTAGCCAGACACCAAACATCGACGCGCTTAACGCCGGCATCGAGTAAAGTCTCGGTGAGCGAGGATACTGTTGCTGTCGTGGTGACAACATCGTCGATAACGATCACGTGCTTGCAGCCATTCAGGGCTGCTCCTTTCACGATCCCAAACGCCCCGATGAGATTCGCTTGCCTTTCGGCTTTTGTTTTTGCCTCAGTTTGTGGCGTGGTGTGACGGGTTCTTGCTACGGCGTCGCTAAGATTGGGCAGGGCAAGCCGGTGCGCAACCCGCTGGGCAATCAGTCGAGCCTGATCGAATCCGCGTTGTCTTAACCTTCGGGGGTGCAAAGGAACGGCAATCACCGCACAAGGTTTTCTGCGAGTGCTAGCCTCTTGTCGAACGCCGGCGTAATACGCCTCCATCACGAGTTCGAGCTCTTTACTCAGCCCCGCGCCGATATCTAACCGTTCGTTGAATTTGTAATCTGCAATTAGCTGATCGATTGGCGTAGCGTAGGCGAATGCGCCGCGGCAGAGTGCAAATGAGGGAGGGTGGGTGGCGCAGCGATTGCAGGGCTCACCTTGGTGCTCGCTCTGTGGCCCGGCTTCGCTCTTATTGTCGCTCTCGCAACTGAGTCCGCAAACAGTGCATGCGTGCTTAATGCGGGGCAGACTCAGAAGGCAATGGCTGCAGAGCGTGCTGTGCGTGTCTGAATCAAGGCCGCAAGAGCAGCAGAGGCCGGATACAGTCCGAGCTAATCGATCCGCAACAAAGCGGCGTACTTGACCTCCATACACAAAAATTTCGGAAACTAAATCAGTCAAAAGTCGCCTCGCGATCGTTGGTTGCTCGTAACAAATGTGTCGAGCCCCTTTGGTGTAGTCGCAAAGCGCGACGATTGCCAGTTGAGCCGAAAAGCGCTGGCGACTCACCTCGCGCGGCTAGGGTTTCTAGGGTTCTTCCCCTATAATCCACGAGTAATTGAGTGCGGTAGAACGAACTGCCTGCAGCAGCGTGCTGCGATGCAGTGTCATCAGATTAGAATGTTCGAGGAGAATACCAATGCCAGCCTACAGAGCGCCGATCCAAGATATCGGCTTTTTGCTAAACAACGTGTTCGATGCGGATAGCTTGTTTTCATCGATGCCGGGCACTGTGGAGGTGACGACCGACCTCACCTCAGCAATCGTAGAGGAGGCGGGTAAAATTGCCGAAGGACTGCTTGCACCGATTAACCAGAGTGGCGATCAGCAGTCATGCCAATATAACGACGGCGTAGTGACAACACCCGATGGTTTTAAAGAGGCCTATAAGGCCTACGCTGAAGGTGGTTGGGCGGGGCTGACAGGTGAAATCACCTATGGCGGCCAGGGCATGCCGAAGACGCTGTCTGCGTTAATTGAAGAAATGAGCTTTGCAGCAAACTCCTCTTTCGCCCTGTTTACGATTCTTACGACAGGTGCGACGCTCACGTTGAGTCACCACGGTAGCGACGAACTTAAGCTGCGCTATTTACCAAAAATGTATGAGGGCATCTGGACAGGCACCATGTGTCTTACCGAACCGCATGCAGGTACCGACCTCGGCATGATTAAAACTCGCGCTGTGCCCAATGCCGATGGCAGCTACAGCCTGTCGGGTACCAAAATTTTCATTACGGCAGGTGAGCATGATCTTGCCGAAAACATTGTTCATTTGGTTCTCGCTAAACTGCCCGATGCCCCCGCAGGCCCGCGCGGCATCTCCTTGTTTCTCGTACCTAAAATGCTCGTCGATGAAAACAGCGAGCTGACAGGTGAGCGCAACGGTGTGCGCTGCGGATCGATCGAGCACAAAATGGGCATCAAAGCATCTCCCACCTGCGTGATGAATTTTGACGAGGCGACAGGCTATTTGGTTGGTGAGCTAAACAACGGCCTCTCGCACATGTTCACTATGATGAACTACGAGCGCCTCTCGATGGGCCTGCAGGCGAACGGCCTCGCCGACAGTGCTTATCAGGTCGCGGCGGCTTATGCGAAAGACCGTGTGCAAGGACGTGCGCCTAGCGGCCCCCAGCAGCCCGAGGCAAGCGCCGACCCGTTGCTTGTTCACCCTGATGTTCGCCGCCTGTTGTTAACAATTCGTGCGAATATTCTTGCAGGTCGATCGCTTTCAATTTTTGCCGCGATGCAACTCGATATTTCGCGGTTCCATCCTGATGCCGCTGCGCGAACTCGCGCCGACAAACTCGTTTCTTTGCTGATTCCTGTGCAGAAAGCCTACTGCACCGATCGCGGCTTTGACGCCTGTGTGATGGCACAACAAGTGTTGGGCGGACACGGTTATGTTGCCGAGTGGGGACTCGAGCAGAACGTGAGAGATGCGCGCATCGCGCAGATTTACGAAGGGGCCAATGGCGTGCAGGCGCTCGATCTAATGGGGCGTAAAACAGTGAGAGCTAATGGTGAACTACTCGCCCTGCTGTCCGAAGAAATGGATGCGTTTGTTGCGTCGCAAGCAGGCGTGCCTGCCATGCAGTCTTATTTGGTGTCGCTCGCGACGTGTCGCAGAGTATTAAGTGATGCGACTCTTTTTGTGATCGACAGTGCTGCGAGCAATCCAGAGGAGATTGGCGCGGCCTCTTACGCGTACATGGAACTGATGGGCCTCACGCTTTACTGCTTCATGTGGCAGCGAATTCTGGCTGCCGCGCTGGCTGATAAGGGCGGAGACAATGCAGAATATCTCGACGGTCTCGTGAAAGTAGGTGAGTTCTTTCTGGCGCGGCAGGTGCCACGTGTCCACTCGCTGCTCGCAGAGATTGAGGCGGGCTCAGAGTCGCTTATGGCGATGGCCGCGAATCAATTCTAACAAGCGTGAAGTGGTCGAACTAAGCGGCAGGCCAATGCGCCTGCGGCTTTGTATGCGCCTGCAGCTTAGAGCGCGCCTCCGGCGATAAAAAGCCATCCACCTCAGAGCGTGGGGCCAGGCATAAATACCGATAGGCCCGCAGCAATAGCGATAATTAGCGTAAATATAATCGCACGTCTAAACCGCCGTGCTGCGTCTCCAGCCCTTGCAAGTAATGTCGATACGTTGATTGAGGTGAGTGCCTGGGGTTTACCGCCGTCGTCTTCGTCACCTTCGGGCAAGGTAAGCAATCTCTCATAGAGCAAAGGCGGGATTGGTGCCGACGTCAATAGGTCTTCAATTCCCGATTCGACGCTGCGCACAGTGTCGAGCATTTCTCGCAAGTCCTTATCCGAATTCGCAGCGGCCAAAACCTGTGCATCCTCGGCGAAGGGGTCGCTCAAAATTGCTTTACGAAACGCAGTCTGATCCATTGGGAATTACTCAAAAATGGGGCGGTGAATTCTAGAGGCTTGTAACAGTTGAGTGGTAAACAGGAGATTTTCTTTCAAACTAATTTTTGTTCCGGTATGCACGTCGCACTTTTGGCATCGTTTAACGAGGGCAACCTAAGCGCGCTCTGCGCTTAAGTTGCCTAAATTACAGTGGTTTTAAGTTCACCGAATGGTCAAAGAAGAGGGTATTGCCTTGCCGTATCATTTTGTTTCGTTAGCTGATTTTTTGGCGAAATAACCCATCGCTTGCGTGAGTCATTTGGCAGCCATTATTTAATTTCAAATAATTGCGAAGAGATCTTGCCCGGCTTCGACGCAAACTGATTGATGACTTTGCTGCGCGCCCGAAAAAGTCTCGTCATAACGGTATTGGAGTTGATGTCCAAAATTAGCGCGATTTCTTTGCCGCTAAAACCGCCAATGATTTGCAATAGAAGTGGTTCTCGGTAGTCTTTTTCGAGTCTGTTCATCGCGTCGAGTAGCCAGCGTCGCTCCATTTTATTGTCGGGCTCGATGCTGTCTTTCTCTACGATGACTTGTTCGTCGACATCGACCAGCACGGGCCGGTATCTTTCGTAAAGGCGCGCATTCTCACGACGCAGAATGGTGAAAAGCCAGGCTTTGGCCGCATTGTCATTCTTTAGGCTGTCGAGAGAACGCCAAGCGCGCAAGAATGTTTCTTGGACAAGGTCTTCGGCTAGGGGCTGGATTTTACAGAGCCAGAATCCATACCGGTAGACATCTTGATAGAGAGAGGCAACCAGTTTTTCGTATCTCGCCCGACGAGAAAGATCCGCTGCGTTATCGATTTTGTGCGTTTTTGCTTCTGCCATTTCCCGGACCACTCTATACGTAGACTTCGTTTTGTAAGTATTTGCGAGCCTTTGCAGGTATCTCTTCGCACACTGGCAGGCTTCGTAAGTTTTACTGCCTGCTTATGTTGTATCAGTTTGTATCACAAATTGCATTCCCACAAGCATGGGAGGAATTTTTTAGGGCTAAGATGGGTAGATTCTGTGCGATTCTGGTTTAGCGTCTCAGTCTGTATACTCTGAGGCTTTAGAGCGCGGGCAATAGTCAGGACTAGTTATGATAGAAGTAGCAATAGCGGGGGCGGCCGGACGCATGGGCCGAACATTGGTTGAGGCGGTCGAAACAAGCGGCGCCTCGATAAAGGTTGGCGCTGCGAGTGTCCTTGCAGACGACCCAACTGTCGGCGCTGACATCGGTCTTCTGGCGCTTGGTCGGCCGTTGGGTGTAGTCGCAAAGCCATCATTCGAGAGTCAAGTCGATGCGTTTAGCGTGCTAATTGATTTCACCAGTCCCGAGGCCACGCTCGGCCACCTCGCGCTGTGCTGCCGCTATGGCAAGGCGATGGTAATTGGTACCACTGGCTTTACACCCGAAAACCTTGCCGCCATTGATGCCGCCGCCCAAAAAATACCCATCGTTATGGCTCCCAACTTCAGCGTAGGAGTCAATCTCTGTTTGCAGCTGCTGCGCAAAGCCGCCGAGGTGTTGGGGGATGATGTTGATATCGAAATATCAGAGGCACATCACCGCTTTAAAAAGGACGCGCCATCGGGCACGGCGCTCAAAATGGGAGAGGTGATTGCCGAGACTCTGGGACGTAATTTAGATGAGGTTGCGGTCTACGGACGCGAAGGGAAGGAGCCTGAGCGCGATCGAAAGACGATTGGTTTCGCCACAGTTCGCGCGGGAGATATCGTCGGCGATCATACAGTCACATTCGCAAGCTTAGGTGAGCGTGTCGAAATAACGCACAAAGCGAGCAGCCGCATGACTTTTGCCAGTGGCGCCGTGCGCGCCGCCGAGTGGGTCTCGTCGAAACCCGCGGGGCTGTATTCGATGCAGCATGTTCTCGGATTAGTCGAATAGATCACGATTCCTTATCGCTTATATTTGGCATTTTGGGAGAACTGCGTAGACAACTTGGGGGTGGTGTCTCTATAATACTCGCTCAGTATGACGAATGCTGAGACCTTTGCGAATTCCTACAAAAGCGGAGTGAAGATATTCTTCATCCGCTTTTTTTGTGCCTGTTTTTCAGTCGTTTACGCCCAGTGGTGGCCCTCGTAACGCGCTCATAGCGTGTAAGTTAAGAGGCTCAGCGCGAGAGAGCGGGCGACGCCTAAGACACGAAGTGCACAGTAGAAAAGGGAATTGAGATTGGCAAGGCGATGACCCGATAACTTAGAAAAGCATAAGGAGTGAGAGTGGCCGCACTAGCTGTATTAGCACTAGAGGATGGCAGTATCTTTCGTGGCGTCGCACTCGGCGCCGAAGGGAGCGCCAGTGGAGAGGTGGTATTTAATACCTCGATGACTGGATACCAAGAGATTCTGACCGACCCCTCCTACGCACAACAAATCGTAACCCTTACCTATCCTCACATTGGCAGCACGGGTACTAACGACGAAGACAATGAGTCCGACGGCGTTTGGGCCACCGGCCTTGTGATCCGCGATCTGCCTCTCATTGCGAGTAATTGGCGCAGCGAGCAAACTTTGCAAGACTTCTTAGTCGAGCGCAAAGTTGTAGCAATAGCTGAGATAGATACCCGCCGTCTCACTCGCGTACTCCGCGATAAAGGGCCGCTTAATGGGTGTATCGTTTCAGGCACAGAGCTAGAAACCCTTGGAGAGGAAGGCGCGATAGCCAAGGCGAAAGCATTCCCAGGGCTCAAAGGCATGGACCTTGCCAAGGTCGTGTCGACTAAAGCGCAGTATCCTTGGACAGAAGGCGTCTGGGACCTGGTCGACGGACACAGGAAAGATGTGCCAAGCCGCTTTCGCGTCGTCGCCTACGACTTCGGTGCCAAGCGCAACATCTTGCGCATGCTCGTTGAACGCGGCTGCGAGGTCATGGTAGTTCCGGCGCAGACACCTGCCGCCGATGTGCTCGCGATGAACCCCGATGGCATCTTTCTGTCTAACGGGCCAGGTGATCCCGAGCCTTGCGACTATGCCATCGAGGCAATCAAAGTGTTCCTAGACGAGAAGCTTCCTCTTTTCGGCATTTGCTTAGGATGCCAGCTACTCGCCCTCGCCTGTGGCGCGAAGACGATAAAGATGAGGCTCGGTCACCACGGGGCAAACCACCCAGTGCAGAATCTGCGTGACAACAGCGTACTGATCACAAGCCAGAACCATGGCTTCGCGGTCGACGCGGACACGCTTCCTGCCAACCTCGAGGCAACGCACAAATCGTTGTTCGATGGATCGCTTCAAGGTATCGAGCGCACCGATGCGCCGGCATTCGGATTCCAGGGCCACCCTGAAGCAAGTCCAGGCCCGCATGATGTAGCGCCTTTGTTCGATCATTTCATCGAGCTACTAGAGCGGCGCAGTTAGCGCGTGATTGTCGGACGCCTCCATAAGAGGCGACTCATCCCAATTAATCAGAACACAAGAGAGCAGTAGCGCACATGCCAAGACGCAAAGACATTCAAAGCATTCTAATACTCGGCGCCGGCCCCATCGTCATCGGCCAAGCCTGTGAGTTTGACTACTCGGGAACCCAAGCGTGTCAGGCGCTGAAGGAAGAGGGGCTCCGCGTAATCCTCGTTAACTCAAACCCCGCAACTATTATGACAGACCCGTCGATGGCGGATGCCACGTACATCGAGCCGGTCAACTGGGAGATAGTTGAGAAAATTATCGAGAAGGAACGTCCCGATGCGATCCTGCCGACGATGGGTGGCCAGACCGCACTTAACTGCGCGCTCGACCTCAATCGCCATGGTGTGCTCGATAAATACGGCGTCGAGCTAATTGGCGCGAAATGCGAATCGATCGATAAGGCCGAAGACCGCGAATTGTTCGACCGCGCGATGAAAAAAATCGGACTAGAAACACCTCGCCACCAGATCGCACACAATATGGCCGAAGCCTTTGAAGCCCTCGAAGAGATAGGGTTTCCTTGTATTATCCGCCCTTCGTTCACCATGGGCGGCAGCGGCGGCGGAATCGCCTATAACAAAGAAGAGTTTGAAGAGATTTGCCAGCGCGGCATAGAATTGTCGCCAACAAGTGAATTGTTGATCGACGAGTCTTTAATTGGCTGGAAAGAATACGAGCTCGAAGTCGTTCGAGACACTAACGACAACTGCATCATCGTCTGTTCGATCGAGAACTTCGATGCGATGGGTGTTCATACAGGCGACTCGATTACTGTTGCGCCGTCGCAGACTCTCACCGACAAGGAATACCAAATTCTTCGTAACGCGTCGATCGAGATACTCCGTGAAATCGGTGTCGAAACGGGTGGCTCGAACGTACAGTTCGGTATTAATCCTAAAGATGGCCGCCTCGTTGTTATCGAAATGAATCCGCGCGTTTCGCGCAGTTCGGCGCTTGCCTCTAAAGCAACAGGTTTCCCCATTGCACGAGTTGCCGCTAAGCTTGCTATTGGCTTCACACTCGACGAACTGAGTAACGAAATCACTGGTGGCGCGACGCCTGCATCGTTCGAGCCATCGATCGACTACGTTGTGACAAAGATTCCACGCTTCACATTCGAAAAGTTCTCTGAGGCCAACGACAGGCTTACTACGCAAATGAAGTCAGTCGGCGAGGTGATGGCAATTGGTCGCACTTTCCAAGAATCTTTGCAAAAAGCTTTGCGAGGGCTCGAGGTGGGAGTGTGTGGATTTGAGCCTATTCTCGATACTAAATTGAGCGACGCGCGGGAGGTGTTGACCCGCGAGCTTACCGAAGTTGGCGCGCAGCGAATTTGGTATATTGGCGACGCTTTCCGTCAGGGTTGGTCTATGGAAACCGTCTACTCGCTAACCGGTATAGATCCCTGGTATCTCGTTCAGATCGAAGAACTGATCAAAATCGAGCAAGGGTTAGCAGGTAGAGAACTCGCCTCGATCGACGCGGCAGAGATGCGCCAACTCAAGCGCAAAGGCTTCGCCGACAAACGACTTGCTCAGGTGCTCGAATGCCACGAACTGGATTTCCAGAAGCATCGCCATAGTTTAAATGTGCGCCCCGTGTATAAGCGGGTTGATACCTGCGCCGCTGAGTTTGTGTCGGCAACGGCATATATGTATTCAACTTACGAAGAAGAATGTGAATCTCTGCCGAGCACACGTGAAAAAATCATGGTGCTTGGTGGCGGGCCCAACAGGATCGGCCAAGGTATTGAGTTTGATTACTGCTGTGTGCACGCCGCACTCGCGATGCGCGAGGATGGTTACGAAACCATTATGGTTAACTGCAATCCTGAGACAGTCTCTACCGATTACAATATTTCGGACCGCCTTTATTTTGAGCCTCTAACCTTCGAAGACGTGATCGAGGTTGCTTTGCTCGAAAAGCCCAAGGGGGTGATTGTTCAATTCGGTGGACAGACGCCGCTCAACTTAGTTAAGAGTCTCGAGGCTGCAGGCATCCCTATTATCGGTACGTCGCCTGATGCGATCGACCGAGCTGAGGACCGCGAGCGGTTCCAAAAGCTGATCGAGAAGCTCGGCCTTAAGCAGCCTCCGAATCGCACCGTACGTAGCGTCGAAGAAAGCTATGCCGCCGCCGATGAAATTGGTTACCCGCTTGTTGTCAGACCGTCTTATGTTCTCGGTGGGCGCGCGATGGAAATCGTGTACAACCATGAAGAGCTTAAGCGCTACATGCACGATGCCGTTAAGGTCTCAAACGAGAGCCCTGTGCTCCTTGATTATTTCCTCAACGCCGCAATCGAGATCGATATCGATCTAGTGAGCGATGGCAAGCAGGCGGTTGTGGGCGCGATTATGCAACACATTGAGCAAGCCGGCATCCACTCTGGTGACTCTGCCTGCTCGTTGCCGCCGTATAATTTACCTGCCGAGGTGCAAGACCGTATTCGGGCCCAGGTCACGGCGATAGCGTTAGAGCTAGGCGTCGTGGGGTTGATGAATACGCAGCTTGCGTATCAAGATGGCGAGCTTTATGTGATCGAGGTTAACCCACGCGCGTCGCGAACTGTACCGTTCGTTTCTAAATGTATTGGTCGATCGCTTGCCAAGATCGCAGCGCGCTGCATGGCAGGAACATCGCTTGCCGAGCAAGGATTCGAGACCGAAATAATACCCGAAACATTCGCCGTCAAAGAAGCGATCTTCCCGTTTATTAAATTCCCAGGCGTAGACCCAATTCTAGGCCCAGAAATGAAATCTACTGGCGAAGTAATGGGCGTGGGCAAAACCTTCGCCGAGGCCTATGCGAAGGCGCAGATGGGAGCGGGAGAAAAGTTTGCTACGTCGGGCAATGTGTTTATTAGCGTTCGCGAAGCCGACAAGCCTGGGGTGGCCGAAGTGGCGCGTCGAGTGATAGCCTTAGGTTACAGTATTGTGGCAACCCAAGGTACGGCGCAGGTAATCGCCGCCGCGGGGCTGCCTGTAACACGTGTGAATAAAGTAGCCGAGGGCCGGCCACATATTGTCGACATGTTGAAAAACGAAGAGATTCAGCTTGTCTTCAATACAACCGAAGGCAGAAAGGCTATCGCTGACTCGTCGATGATTCGCCGAACTGCGCTGCGTCATCGAGTGTATTGCACAACGACGATTGCGGGTGCGCTAGCGGCTTGCGAAGCACTGGCTTACGGCAATAATATGTCGGTCTACACGTTACAAGATCTTCACGCTCAGCTCGAAAGCAACTAAAAGGCGACAAGAATGCAAAGCGTTCCGATGACAATTCATGGCGCAGAGAGTTTGCGAGCAGAGCTAACTGAGCTCAAAAGTGTGACGCGCCCAAAAATTATTGAGGCGATCGCTGAAGCGCGAGAGCACGGCGATCTCAAAGAGAACGCCGAATACCACGCGGCGCGCGAGCAACAGAGTTTCTGTGAGGGCCGTATAGCAGAGATCGAAAGTAAGCTTGCAGGCTCGCAGGTTATCGACGTGACGAAGATCGAGCCAACCGGCAAAGTAATCTTTGGGACGACAGTGCAGATGATCAACCTCGACACAGAGGCGACGGTTACCTACCAGATCGTAGGCGACGATGAGGCCAACGTCAGCAAGGGCAAAATCTCGGTGAGTTCGCCAATTGCACGTGCGATGATGGGCAAGGCAGAGGGTGATGAAATCGTGGTTAAGGCGCCTGCGGGCGATGTCGAATACGAAATCGAGAGCGTCAAACACCTCTGATCCTCGCTTGAACAAGGCAGTTTTCGCGAAGGCTGACTACGGCTGAAATCGGATTACGTTAGACAGTTTAGGGTCTTGTTTCTTAGCCTCGCGGTAAAGTAGCAATACGTGGCCAATAGTCTGCACAACAGCGCCTTTGCTCAGCGCGCAAATCTCTTCAATAAGCGCCGCTTTTGCGGCCTTGTCGCCGGTCACTAATTTGAGCTTGATGAGCTCGTGATCGTTCAGTGCACGCTCGAGTTCGAGCTGAATATTTTCCGACAATCCCTTCTCCGCAACTGTGATTACGGGCTTGAGTTGATGGCCAATCGCGCGGAAGCGTTTCTTATCGGCGTTGTTGAGCGTCATAATAGACCTTAATGCTAGCTGAGTCGCAGGGCAGCGGATTGTAGGGAAGCTCGCGGCCGAACGCAATTGAGAATAACGAGAATCAACGATGGCACAGTCTAAGACCAGTAAGCAATGGCTTAAAGAGCACTTCGACGACGAATACGTGCGCAAGAGCCAGGAAGACGGCTTGCGCTCGCGAGCGAGCTACAAGCTGTTGGAAATACAAGAGAAAGACAAGCTTATCGAACGTGGAATGACGGTTGTCGATCTTGGTGCGGCGCCAGGAGGGTGGTCGCAAGTTGCCGCTGATCTCGTTGGAGACAAGGGGAGGGTCATCGCTAGCGATATCTTGCCAATCGATTTCTTAGCAGGGGTCGAATTTCTCCAAGGCGACTTTACCGAGCAAGCAGTGCTAGACCAGCTCCTCGGTATGCTCCCCGAAGGCGGGGCTGACCTTGTAATGTCGGACATGGCACCCAATATGAGTGGTATGCGTGATATCGATCAGCCACGGATGATGTATCTTGCCGAACTCGCGCTCGACTTAGCGAGATCCGTGCTTCGTCCGGGGGCGTACTTTCTGGTGAAGGTATTTCACGGCGAAGGCCTCAGAGAGTTCGAGGCGCAGTTAAAGGCTGACTTTGCCTCTATAAAAGTTCGTAAGCCAAAAGCATCGCGAGCCCGTTCCAGCGAAATCTATCTTCTGGCGGCAGGTTTCAAGGGCGCATAGCATCGGTTTGCGCACTGGTTTGGCAGTGTTTACATTAATAATTGGTCACTAGCGTGCGTCACTTTCGAGTGACACAGGCGAAAATGTGTTACTTTTTACCTTATACACGAGTCGCTAAGGGCGACTTCGAGCGAACGCCATGCGCTTTCTCGTTGTCTAGACGCTCTCTTCGACAAACAGATTCACTTCAGTGGGGGAACTACCCTTGAACGACATGGCAAAGAATTTGGTCCTTTGGATGATCATTGCGGGCGTTTTGCTCACGGTGTTCAACAACATCAATCGGGATCCTCAAGCCGACAGCATTATTTATTCCCAGTTCGTTAAAGAGCTGCGTGATGGTCGTGTGCAAGCGGTAGATATCCAAAACTTGCAAATTACGGGTTACCGCAGCGACGGCTCGCGCTTCCGTTCGATCATGCCAGCAATCGGCGATCGCGGATTGATGGACGAATTGCTCGAATCGAATGTTGCCATTAGTGGCACGCAAGATGAGAAGCCGGGCTTCTTGTCGCAGCTGTTTTTATCGCTACTCCCGGTGTTGGTGATAGTTGGCCTGTTCTTCTTCTTTATGAGGCAGATGCAAGGCGGCGGCGGAGGCGGCAAGGGCGGCCCTATGTCGTTTGGCAAGAGTAAAGCAAAGCTACTCGGCGAAGACCAGATCAAGGTGACTTTTGCTGACGTCGCAGGCGTCGACGAAGCGAAAGAAGACGTGAAAGAGCTCGTTGACTTTTTACGCGAGCCAGACAAATTTCAGCGCTTGGGCGGCAAGATTCCCCGCGGCATACTGATGGTTGGTCAACCGGGTACTGGTAAGACACTTCTCGCTAAAGCGATAGCGGGCGAGGCCAAAGTGCCTTTCTTCTCTATCTCAGGCTCTGACTTTGTCGAAATGTTTGTGGGTGTGGGAGCCTCGCGCGTCCGCGATATGTTCGATCAAGCGAAGAAGCAGTCGCCCTGCATTATATTCATCGACGAAATCGATGCCGTTGGACGTCACCGTGGCGCTGGCCTCGGCGGCGGACACGACGAGCGCGAGCAGACGCTAAACCAACTGCTTGTCGAGATGGACGGGTTCGAGGTAAATGACGGCGTTATCGTTGTTGCAGCGACTAATAGGCCAGATGTTCTGGACCCTGCTCTTCTGCGACCGGGTCGCTTCGACCGTCAGGTTGTGGTTGGCCTGCCTGACATTCGTGGCCGCGAGCAGATCCTCAAGGTGCATATGCGTAAAGTGCCAATCGACGACAACGTCAAGGCAAGCCTCATTGCGCGCGGCACACCAGGCTTCTCTGGTGCTGATCTCGCTAACCTCGTAAACGAAGCGGCGCTGTTCTCGGCCCGCTCAGGTAAGCGTCTGGTCACGATGGAAGAATTTGAGAAAGCGAAAGACAAGATCATGATGGGCGCCGAGCGCAAGTCGATGGTTATGTCGGACAAAGAGCGTCGAAATACTGCCTACCACGAAGCTGGGCACGCAATTGTCGGTCGCATGGTCGAAGAGCACGATCCGGTGTACAAAGTGAGCATTATTCCGCGCGGTCGAGCGCTGGGCGTTACGATGTTTTTGCCCGAAGAAGACCGCTATAGCCTCAGTAAGCTTGGTATCCTTAGTCAGATCTGCAGCCTCTACGGCGGCCGCATTGCCGAAGAAATGACGCTTGGCGCCGACGGTGTAACCACAGGTGCGTCGAACGATATCCAGCGTGCAACAGAGATGGCGCGTAATATGGTCACCAAATGGGGACTGTCTGCCGAGCTAGGACCTCTGCTGTATTCTGAAGACGAGGGCGAAGTCTTTTTGGGCCGCTCTGCAGCGTCGCAATCGAAGAGCTTCTCGAGCGACACTGCAAAGTCTATCGACGTTGAGGTGCGCAAAATCATCGACACCTGTTACAGCAAGGCAAAAGATATTCTCGAGACCAATCGCGACAAACTCGAGATGATGATGGAGGCGCTGATGGAGTATGAGACGATCGATGCCGATCAGATCGACGACATCATGAATGGCAATAAACCGCGCCCGCCAGCCGATTGGAGCGATTCCGATGGCGGTGGCACTGCGGCTAAAAGCGAGGCAGAAGAGCCTAAAGCTAGGCGCGACGAAACCTCAGGTCCAATAGGCGGTCCTGCCGGCGAGCACTAAGTCGCCGCTCTAAAGAACGTTGAAAAAGAGAACCCTCGCGGTTCTCTTTTTCGTTAGGGGTCTCCCGCACGAAAAACACATAGTCTTTATTGAGCTAGAAAAATGACAAAAATCCTCTTAGCTGGGTCGCGGCAAATAGACTTGAGTACGCCATGCTGTATGGGCGTGCTCAATGTCACCCCCGACTCTTTTTCAGACGGATCAACCCTCGGGCGTGAATCAAAGGCTGGCTCAGGTCACTCGTCATTCGAAGTTGATCTGGACAAAGTATTAGAACGCGCCGAAAAAATGGCCGCCGAAGGCGCTTTGTTTCTCGATATTGGTGGCGAATCTACTCGACCCGGCGCGACTCCGGTGCCCGTGCAAGAAGAGATAGACCGCGTCGTTCCCGTTATCGCTGCTCTGAGAGCGCGCTTCGATCTCTGTCTCTCAGTCGACACCAGTTCGTCTGAGGTGATGACTGCTGCGATTGGCGCCGGTGCCGAGCTTGTTAACGATGTGCGCGCGCTCGCCGACGAAGGAGCCCTGACTGCTATCGTCGATAATCGCGTGGCGGTATGTCTAATGCACATGCGCGGCCAGCCCCGCTCGATGCAAGTGAAATTCGATTCGAATAGCCCGCTTGGTGAAAAAAGCTACGATGATGTTGTCGAAGAAGTTGCCGAGTTTCTTGGCGAGCGACGCGATTACTGTCTGGCTAAAGGGTTAAATGCAGACAGCTTGCTTCTCGATCCAGGTTTTGGGTTTGGTAAAAGTCAGGGACATAACTACGAATTATTGAGTGGATTAACACGGTTTAGCGCGCTAGGCGCTCCTCTGCTTGTGGGTATTTCGCGCAAATCGATGATCGGTGCTGCCACCGGTCGCTCGGTCGATCAGCGGCT
>Ga0115551_1000614_pt1 | contig 24008 bp, 20 predicted proteins | sample COGITO_mtgs_1103_FD_87179 | JGI IMG/M metagenome (GOLD analysis project Ga0115551, IMG submission 87179) | Pelagic marine microbial communities from North Sea - COGITO_mtgs_110321 | ecosystem: Environmental > Aquatic > Marine > Epipelagic | place: Germany:Helgoland, sampling site Kabeltonne... | reverse complement strand
CTTAAACACATGTTCGCCAGCAAAGAGTTCTGTGTTGGCTAAGAAACAACCATTATCACCCACCGGATTATCAACCTCTAAGCCATAACGTAAACCAACAGCATAATCATCCTGGCCATGACCTGGTGCGGTATGTACGGCACCGGTACCCGCCTCTAGCGTGACATGGTCACCTAAGATAATAGGCACTACTCGCTGATAAAAGGGATGTTGTAACTTCATGCCTTCCAGTTCAGAACCAAGGCAAGTCCCAAGCACCGAATAATCGTCTGTACCACAAAGTGTCATTAGGTCTTTATATAGGCCTTCGGCCAAAACCAGTGCTTCATTGCCACTTTGCACTAATACATATTCAAAGCCAGGATTTAAAGCCACTGCCTGATTCGCAGGTAAGGTCCATGGCGTCGTCGTCCATATAACAACGGATAAAGATTCAACACTGGTTTCAACGTTAAAGCATTTCAGTAACGCGTCCTTATCAATTACTTCAAAACGCACATTTATGGCGGGGGATTGTTTGTCTTCATACTCAACCTCTGCCTCGGCCAGTGCCGATCCACAATCGGTGCACCAGTGCACAGGCTTTACACCTTTATGCAGGTGTCCCGCATCGATTATTTCTCCAAGCGAGCGAACAATGTTTGCTTCGGTTTTGAAGTCCATTGTGAGATAAGGATTCTGCCAATCACCCAGAACACCTAAGCGAATAAAATCTGTACGTTGTTTATCAACTTGCTTCTGTGCGTATTCACGACACGCATTTCTAAATTTATCGGGTTCAACTTTTACCCCTGCCTTACCGATCTTTTTTTCTACCTGTAGTTCAATGGGTAAACCATGACAATCCCAGCCCGGAACGTACGGCGCATCCAGTCCATTTAAACTTTGTGACTTAACAATGATGTCTTTAAGAATCTTATTAACTGCATGGCCAATATGAATGTCGCCATTGGCATAAGGAGGACCATCATGCAAAATAAATTTCTTGGCGCCCTCTTTGCTTTTGCGTATCTGTCCATACAGATCATTTTCCTGCCACTGCTTCAACATTTCTGGTTCGCGTTGGGCAAGATTCGCTTTCATTGGGAATGCGGTCTTAGGTAGATTTAGTGTGTCTTTATAATTCGTCATTACTGCTAGTATTTATTATTGATTCGGATTAATTCGTTATTATATGTTTATTCAAACTGCTTCTTGCAGTTTCTATGTCCTTTGCTATCTGGAAGACTAATTCTTCCTCGGTTTTAAAATCTCCTTCGCCACGCAATTTTTCCAGTAACTCAACCTGAACATGCCGACCATACAAATCCTCATCGTAATCCAGAATATGCACTTCTAAAATAACATGCTCGCCTTTATAGACGGGTCTAGATCCAACATAGATAACAGCGTCTAATGGTTTATTCTCAATACCATACACTCGTCCAGAGAATATACCGACTACTGGCGATAAGTAGCGATGTAATTCTATATTGGCCGTAGCAAAACCAAGCTGCCGGCCACGTTTGTCACCATGCACTACACGTCCACTTATTCTATAAGGTCGTCCAAGTAAATCGTTCGCCTTATTCATCTCGCCATCAGCTAATAATTGCCGAATTAAAGTACTGCTCACTCTTTCACTTTGACAATTCAGGGTATTTGTCATCTCAACTGCAAACCCCTTTTCTTCTGCCACATTAACCAAGTAATGATAATTGCCTTGTCGATTTTTGCCGAAGTGAAAATCATCACCAATAATTAACTCTTTAACCGCCAATGCATCTAACAAAATATCATCGACAAATTGTTCTGCCGTTAGATTAGCAATCTGCTCATTAAACCTGAGGCAAACCACCCTATCAATATCATGACGAGAAAACTGCTGAAGTTTTTCGCGTAAGCGCGTCAATCGTGACGGTGCTTTTTCTGGAGCAAAAAATTCAATGGGCTGTGGTTCAAATATGACTACAGTTGATATTAAACCTGTTTCTTTCGCGGTTTTCTTTAATTGTTCCAGAACTTTCTGATGGCCTAAATGAACACCATCAAAATTACCAATCGTAGCAGCACATTCTTTTCTTTGTCGCTGCAAATTATGCAGTCCGCGAATAAATTTCATCAGTATCCTAGATTCCTCAATTGAACCCGTTTTAGTGTGCGTTTTTCAGGTTCAGTTGCGCCGACTAAAAAGCCGCGCATAGTTATTCTACGTAAGGCTTTTGCTGTCAAGCAAATGGGCCTGAAAAACGTACAATCAAATGGGTAGGCCTCACGTAAGTCTACATTAGTAGCTCCCACACTATTACTCATAATATTGATACACATAATCCTGATTTATAGCCGGTCAATTGAGGAATCTAGGATTATTAAAAACCGTGAATTATACCGATCAGTGCTGCGCTGTCATCTTCTGCCAACGAATGCCGGTAACCCAAAGCACGGAAAAATAACAAATCCCACCAGCGATTATCCACAGCGACAGTTGCCCTGCACGCTGCAACATATTCCAGGCAAACCATTGCTCTGGCATGGCGATGAAATAATGAATCAAAAAGGCCATTGTACTGACCGCGACAATGATTTGGATACCGAATTTAAGCCATCCTGGTTCTGGTCGATAAACACCCTCTTTTCGTAATAACCAAAATAGCAAGAAAGCCTGCAAGATGGCTGATAATGACGTTGCCAGTGCCAGACCAACATGCGCAAATGGGCCAACTAATAAGAAGTTAAGGCCAATATTCGCAAACATTGCAAACGCACCAATCTTTACCGGTGTTTTTGTATCCTGCCTGGAAAAAAAGCCCGTCGCAAAAACCTTGATCAAAATAAACGCGGGTAAACCTAAGGAATAGGCCAGTAAACTTTTCCCAGACATAATAGTGGCATAGGTTGTAAATTCACCATATTGGAACAAGGTCGCTAATATAGGAACAGCAAGTACAGCTAGACCTATTGCCGCAGGTACTGCGATGATGAACACCCAACGTAATGCCCAATCCATCATGCTAGAAAATTTATCTGTCTCCTTTTTCGCATGTTCGCTAGATAAATTGGGCAATAAGACGGTCGCTAGGGCTATCCCGAAAACACCAAGCGGGAATTCAACCATACGATCCGAGAAATATAGCCAGGAAATACTACCGTCGACCAAATTTGAAGCAAATATGGTATCAACCAATAGATTAATTTGCACAATAGACACAGCAAATAGCGTAGGTAGCATCAATTTCAAGATTCGCTTAACACCCTCCCTGTCCCGGTTCAATCCAGGTCGAGGAAATAATTTAAGCCGCATTAAAAAAGGAAATTGAAATAGCAGCTGAGCAACACCCGCAATCAAAACACCCCATGCCAATGCCGTTATCGGCACATCCATTTTTGGTGCCAACCAAATGGCACAACTGATCAAGGAGAGGTTGAGTAATACAGGCGTAAACGCGGGGATGGCAAATTGTTTATACGTATTGAGAATACTGGCAGCAAAGGCCGTTAAAGAAATAAAGAAAATGTATGGGAACGTCACCCTCAGCATATCTGTAGCGATAACATGTTTAGCATCTTCAAAACCCGGGGCAAAGACCATAATTAGTAAAGGTGCGGCAAACACGCCAATTAACGTCACGACAAATAAAACCAGACCAAGAGTTGCGGAAGTTTGATCAACCAGTGCTTTGACAGATTCGTCATCGCGTTGCTCTTTATATTCAGCTAGCACAGGGATAAATGCTTGTGAAAATCCGCCTTCTGCAAATAAACGACGTAAAAAATTAGGGATACGAAAAGCCACAATGAAGACATCCACACCAGCGCCAGCACCAAACAGGCGCGCGATCACAACATCCCGTATTAAACCAAAAACACGTGAGATTGTAGTCATTCCACCCACTGTGAACGTGGACTTTAACAATTTGCTGCTCATTCTACATTTCCATAATCAATATCGATCGTTAACAACCTTGCCTATCTAGTTGTTTTTTCTTCCAATTAAGACAATCCTCGGAAGGATATCATATACTGGCGGAAGCATTGACAAATTGCCCCAACATCCGCATGATATCGCGCCTTTAGAGAATGAATCAGGAGTTTTAAGAGTGGCCAATATTGCATCAGCAAAAAAACGTGCGCGTCAGGGCGAAAAACTACGCCTTCACAATGCGAGTCAACGTTCTATGTTACGGACCCAAATAAAGAAAGTCATCAGCGCTATCGAATCAAAAGATAAAGAAGCAGCTCAAACTGCTTATCAGTCTGCTGTCCCTGTCATCGATGCAATGGTCTCAAAAGGAATCATTCATAAGAACAAAGCGGCTAGACATAAATCGCGATTAAACAGTCACGTGAAAGCGCTTTAAGATTCAATCAAAGTATTATATTAAAACCGGCTAAATGCCGGTTTTTTTATTTACACGGACGTAATGTATATCGCTTGTGCAGGAGCACATAAGCGATGAATTTACAGGATGGACCGTCATCGAAAATTTCTCCTGCATTTTCGATATTTCCGCCATCCATGGCGGTCATGTCGCGAGAGGACACGACCACATGGATGTGGGAGGTAGAGTAATGTCAGGAGCAGTTACCGAGGAAGTCCGAAGCGACCATGTAGATATCATGAATCAATCTAGTCATTATATATATATTCATACTCAATATTACGTCAGTATCAAATTATCTCGATGAATCAACTCATCTTCATCAAGCTGGCCTAATATTTCCTCAATTTCTTTATTCGACTTGCCCATGATTAATTTGGCCTGTATCGAATCATAATTCGTTAAACCACGGGCTATCTCATTACCCGCTTTATCAACACAAGAGATTATTTCACCACGCTTAAAATCACCTGATACAACACGAATACCGACGGGTAACAAACTTTTTCCGTTTTTTGTCAATGCGACAATAGCACCATCATCCAGCGTGACGGCACCGAGCAGATGAGATTGATTCGCTAACCATTGTTTTCGTGCCGTTATAGGTTCTTTATTCGTCGTCAATAAAGTACCAACGTTTTCTCCATCTGCTATTTTAATTAAAGTGCTGTTATCATTACCCGAAGCGATAATAGTTTGCGTGCCTGATCTAGTCGCAATCACTGCTGCTTTCAATTTAGTACGCATGCCGCCTCTACCTAAACTACCCCCTTCACCGGCATAACTTTCTAAGGCTTTATCGCCCGCTTTCGCTTCTTCAATTAACTTAGCTGTACTGTCTAAACTGGGGTTAGCGGTAAACAGACCTTCTTGATCTGTTAATAAAACAAGTAGTTCAGCATCAACCAGATTTGCCACCAATGCGGCTAAGGTATCGTTATCTCCCAACCGGATTTCATCTGTCGCTACCGAATCATTCTCATTAACAATCGGCGCGACACCTAAAGCCAATAAGGTATTTAGACTGGTGCGAGCATTAAGGTAGCGCGCGCGATTAGCGATATCATCATGTGTTAATAAAATCTGTGCTGTATGTTTGCCGTATTTTTGAAAGCAAACTTCATAGGCCTGAATTAACCCCATCTGTCCTACCGCAGCAGCAGCTTGTAATTCATGAATAATATTAGGTCTCGTTTTCCAGCCCAACCGAGCAACCCCTTCGGCTACAGCACCAGAGGAGACAATGACTATCTCAATGCCACGATCGTTGAGCGCAACAATTTGCTTTACCCAATTATCGAGTAACTCGTGTTTAAGACCACAACCATTATCCGTCAGTAAGGCACTGCCTATTTTTACCACCCAACGTCGTGTGTCTTTTAATTTTTTCCGATCATCACTCACTTATTTTATCCTGACTTACTATCCAATCATGTATTGCATAAGTTAACTTCTTGCAGCCTTCTTTTGTTACCGCAGAAATAACAAAGATCTTATTTTCATATTTCAATTTAGTCTGTAACTCTTCTATCAACTCATCAAACAATTCAGCCGGTAAAACATCAGACTTATTTAAGACTAGCCAACGTTCTTTTTGTGAGAGCCCCTCATCGTAACGCTTCAATTCAGCTTCAATCGTTTTTATATCTTTAAATACCTGTTCTGGATCATTACTGGCATCAACAATGTGTAACAATAAATTTGTTCTACTTAAGTGTTTTAAAAATTCTATTCCAAGTCCGGTTCCGTCCGCAGCACCCTCAATTAAACCGGGAATATCTGCAACCACAAAACTCTTTTCAGTATCAACTCTGACAACCCCTAGATTGGGATACATGGTTGTAAATGGATAATCTGCTACCTTCGGCGTTGCCGATGATACCGCACGTATAAAACTCGATTTACCTGCATTAGGTATTCCGAGCAAACCGACGTCGGCTAGAACCTGTAGTTCAAGCCTCAGGTTTCGCGCTTCTCCTTCGGAACCCTTTGTCGTCTGCCGCGGCGCCCGGTTAGTACTGCTTTTAAAGCGTGCGTTTCCTAAACCATGAAAACCACCTTGAGCAACAAGTAGCTCATCACCATTGCTGACCAAGTCACCAATTAATTCGTCAGTATCGTCATCATAAACCAGTGTGCCAGAGGGTACTTTTATGAATAAGTCATCCGATTTTTTACCTATCCGATCTCGACCTTCTCCTGAATGACCAGCCTTAGCTCGATACATGCGGCTGTGACGAAAATCTACTAGAGTATTCAATCCTTCGTCGACAAACAGGAAGACACTGCCACCATCGCCACCATCACCACCATCGGGCCCCCCTTTTGGAATGTTTTTTTCACGGCGAAAACTAAGACAACCATCACCACCCTTGCCTGCTTCGACTCTAATCGTCGCTTCATCAACAAACTTCATGATCTACCTTCGCATTTCGTTCCATTACTTCGTTTCTCGCCATTTATCGGTACTCATGTTTTGGCCAAGGATGGCCTTATGCTGCGTGTGCATGGATGTACAAAAGCAGCGATAATCCATACATTCGGTTTTGGCATCCTGCGTCACTCTATCGATTACATCCATGTAATCGTCCGTTTCTCAAAAGGCTCGCGCCTCGAACTGAAACGAACTGCTTGGTATACCCACAATTGGATGACTATCCGATTTAAATATTATTTTACGTCACCGTCGCTTCGGACGTCCTGTCCTTTCGCGACATACAGTCCATCCATGGACATAAAAAAACCCCGCCAGTGGCGGGGTTTTTATTAACAAACCTGATTAGACCTAGCCCGCGACTACGTCTACAAATGTGCGATTTTTAGGACCACGTTGATTAAACTCAACTTTACCCTCTGCTACTGCAAATATCGTGTGGTCATGCCCCAGACCAACGTTTGTTCCTGGGTGATATTTAGTGCCGCGTTGACGAATAATGATATTACCGGCATCAACCTGTTCACCACCAAATTTTTTAACGCCTAGACGCTTGGATTGTGAATCACGTCCGTTTCTAGTACTACCACCTGCTTTCTTATGAGCCATAGTTACACTCCAATTCTTAGCTTACTGCTATTTCGGTTATAGAGATTTCGGTATAGGCCTGTCGATGGCCCATCTGCTTACGGTGATGCTTACGACGACGAAACTTTACGATCTTAATCTTGGGACCTCGACCATGACTTTCGACTGTAGCACTTACCTTGGCACCTTTAACCAGCGGTGTCCCGACAGTGACGTTCTCACCATCAACAAGCATTAACACATCATCAATCTTGATGTCTTTACCTGCTTCAGCGTCGATCTTCTCGACTTTGAGCTTATCGCCCTTTTCTACCTTATACTGCTTGCCACCGGACTTGATTACCGCGTACATCTTGATTCTCCATACCTTGCACAATTGTGCACATTCAACAAAGGGGGCAGATTCTAAGAAATTCAACAGGTGGTGACAAGGTAAGAATGTTAAAATTTGATAATATCCTTGAAATAAACGTGTTTGGACAGTAATTTCCTCCCGGATCATAAGAATTCAGTAATTAAATACATATATTAAGAACGTGAAACTAAACGAAGCAAGCGCTGAAAAAGCCGAAATCATCAATATTGAGCATATTCGAGAGCTAATCTCTGCTGATATGACTCAGGTAAATAACTTAATAGAAAAGAGCCTCTACTCGGAGGTGGGTCTTATTGACCAGCTAGGTCATTACATTATTAATAGTGGCGGAAAACGTCTGCGCCCAGTTGTTGTTTTACTGAGTTCCCGGGTTTTCTCCTATGAAGGCGAGCAAAACATTAATTTAGCGGCAATTATCGAATTTATTCATACCGCCACCCTGCTACATGATGATGTCGTTGATGCCTCATTATTAAGGCGAGGACATGCGACAGCCAATCAGCGCTGGGGCAATGAAGCAAGTGTCCTAGTAGGTGATTTTGTCTACTCTCGTGCATTCCAGATGATGGTCAATATTGATTCCATGCGTGTCATGAAAATCCTCTCAGAAGCGACTAACACCATCGCCGAAGGTGAAGTACAACAACTTATTAACCGCCATGATCCAGAAACCAGCAAAGAGAATTACCTAAAAGTCATTCGAAATAAAACTGCCAAGTTATTCGAAGCGGCAGCATGTTTGGGCGCAGTTATTTCAAACAGATCAGAAAAAGAAGAGCAAGCAATGGCGGCTTATGGCCGACATCTTGGCACCGCATTCCAGTTAATTGATGATGTATTTGATTACAACTCATCTCCGGACAAACTCGGTAAAAATATTGGCGATGACCTTGCCGAAGGGAAACCCACGCTACCATTGTTATATGCCATGTGGCATGGCAATGAAAATGATGCCGAAATAATTCGTGATGCAATAAAAAATGGTGGGCTTGATCATATCGATCAAATTAGAGCCGCCATTAATTCTACAGGTGCAATTTCATACACAGCAAGCATGGCTAATAAGGAGGCTGAGTTAGCAATAGCGGCTATCAAGGATTTACCGCCATCAGAATACCTTGATGCACTATGTGTTTTGGCAAAGTTCTCAGTTAAACGTCAATACTAGATTAGCGAAAGAGCAAGCCAGAGAACAATTCACTAAAGAGTCATATGACTAGTGATTTTAAATTTCACAAAAATTATCGTTTGTATACCAAGTACTATTTAATGCTTAGATTATCTATCGTTCTTTCTTTTCTGCTTTTTTTTTCGGGCTGTTCCTGGTTGCCTTTCGGGCGCGATAATGTTGCTGAGAACAATAATGGCCAGCCGGAAAATACGCCGTTATTGGAAATTTTAATCAGTGGTGTTGAAGAAGATGTCGCAGACAATGTTCGTGTCCATGTTGGTCTATCAAAAAGTCAGTGTAGTACGCCGCTAGAATTAATAACACGTCGCAATAAAAAGACACAGACCGAGGCCAATCTGGCATTACAAGCCTTCGGTTACTATGAGGCGAAGTTCTCAATCAATATCACTAATACGCCGGAATGCCCATCTGTTGAAATTGGTATTGAGCCAGGACGACGCATGCTGATCAATACAGTCGATATTGTGATCGATGGTGAGGCACATGATGATCCGGGTTTTAAAAGATTAACGCACGATTTACCGCTTAAACCAGGAAGTGAATTAAACCACGGCGATTACACAGAGGCTAAAGCCCTTATTGAATCGGTTGGGGTTGAACTGGGTTATCTTGACGGTCATTTTACTGAATCCATATTAAAAATTGATATGGAAAAATACGAAGCCCATGCCTCACTTAAATATAACAGTCTTAAACGTTATCTATTGGGAGATATTAATATAAAGCAAACGCCCGATTTTCTTGATGAGGATTTGATTAGACGTTTTCTCTAAATTCCGCTTGAAAGTGATTACAGCGCTGTACAGATAGTTAATATTCAGAATAGATTACAAGCGAGTAATTATTTTAAAAGTGTTCAGGCACGCCCCCTACTATCACAAACAATAGATCATACAGTTCCTGTCGATGTCAGTGTGCAAGCAAATAAGCGACACTATTTCCAGGCATCAGTTGGTTTTGCCAGCGATGAGGGCATCCGTTCCAAACTGGCTTATACAGACCGCTGGTGGAACAGGCGTGGGCATCGATTAGGAGCGGACTTAAAGCTATCACAAAACGAACAGGGTTTTAGTGCGAATTATCAAATACCACGAAAGCACCCTTCTAATGAGTGGTTACAAATTGCAGCAGGTCTGCGACAAAAGGATATTGATTCGTTTGATACCTTGACTGCAAAAATAGCTATCTCGGAAAGCAAACGACGTTTCTGGGGCATAATGGAAAACCATTTTATTGCAATTGCACGAGATGATTTTGAAGTGGGTGATGAAAGCGGTATCTCTACATTTCTGATTCCTGGTGTTCGGTGGAATAAAAAATTCTTTGATGATGGGCTTTACAGTGAGCACAGACTGGACCTGACTCTTGAGATTAGGGGCGCAGTAGAGGCACTCATTTCTGACACCAGTTTTTTGAGTAGTAATCTTTTTGTGCAATACCTTCGTGCATTACCTTATGGTTTACGGTCTTTACTACGCGGTGAACTAGGTGGGATGTGGGTGGATGAATTTCGTGCTCTTTCTCCCGACGAACGTTTTTTTGCTGGTGGCGACAGAAGTATACGTGGTTATGATTATCAGGATTTAGGACCTATTAATAGTACCGGTTATGTTATTGGTGGCCGTTATCTAGGTGTGATGAGTTTTGAAATAGAAAAATATGTGTTAGGTAATTGGGGCTTGGCAGGATTCGTTGACAGTGGCAATGCCTTTGGTGGGCCGGGTCGTGATACCGGTTTAAAGACCGGGGTTGGACTTGGTTTACGTTGGCGTTCGCCGGTTGGCCCAATTCGTCTTGAACTGGCACACCCCTTAGATGATGACGATACTGTAATTAAATTACATCTCAGGATCGGGCCTGATTGATAATGATGAAGATGCTGTTTCGTTTCATTCTTTTTTGTGGATTGCTTAGCATAATCCTCGGTTTATCGTTAATGACCATTGCTGCGACCGAGACTGGTTCAAGAGGGTTCATTAATTGGTTGGTAAAAACAAATGATATTCCACTGACGGTCAAATCTATTGAAGGACGATTACTCGATAAATTAATTTTGCATGAACTGCACTATGCTGAACAGGGTATTGATGACATTAAGCTCGTCAAGCTCGAACTTGATTGGTCTATATCGGACTTGTTACAGCTTGAAGTAAGAATACAAAAGATCGCATTAACAGACCTAGTAGTGCGTTCAATACCCAGCACTGAGTCGAATGAAACTTTTCAACTTCCGATATTAAAACTCCCTAGCTTTCCTCTCACAGTTTATATTGATGATTTAAGCCTCAATAAAGCGCAGGTGTTTTCAGGCGATACAGAAATACTTATTCAACAGTTTAAAGCTTCCGCCACATTAAATAATGAACGTTTGTCTTTTCAGCTTGATGATTTACTGATTGATGAGCAACAGTTTAATGGCGAAATTCTTATAACAGAGAATAATATACCTGCTATCAAACTTGCTCTTAACTGGTCCGGTGTTCTCGATAAAGAACCTGTGGATGGCAAATTACACATCGATGGTACACAAGAGGATCTTGTTGTTGATGTACACATAAGTTCCGTTATTGAAATGTTAGCGTCTGGCAGATTGAATTTAAGTTCAAAGACCACTATGGGTGAAATAGATGGTGAGCTTAAAGGCAAATTTTTCGATTCATTTTCTGAAACTATTGTGCTTGATACGCCACTGGTCTTTAAGATTAAAGGCGATACCGAACAAGCAAGCATAGAAGTTGATGCAGAAGCGCATACTGCTGCAGGAGAAAAATTTAAATTCAAATTTAATGCTGAGGCAGTACTCCTAGGAACATTATCTAAAGCGCTTAACATCCATGTTAATTGGGAAACAAGTTCAAAAGAAACAGACAAGCCATTATTGGAATTGAGCGGGCAAGGTGATTTCACATTGGCAGATCAGATTTTAAGCATTGACCATGACTTGCATATACCTGATGTTATTAATTTAAGTGGAAAGGTTGATTTATCAACAGAATCTGTTGATTTGATTACGGCTTGGGATGACCTCAAGTTGCCATTATCAGAATCAGATTCACTCCATTTAAAGTCAGGATTACTGAAGGTTGGGGGTAAACTAAATGCCGTATCATTATTGTTGAAATCAGATTATTTAATAGATTCAAAAACAGAAGAAAATTCTGCAATAGATTCATCTGAACTTGTTTATTCCAATCTTTCGGCCGAAGGCAAAATTGATTTATCAAAAACATATCCTATTGGACAACTGTCAGGTAATTTAAACACCCCCATCCCTGCGATATTCGCCGATGTAATTAAAGAAATTAATGTGATAAGTTTTGTTGTTGAATCTGATCTGGATTCGGTTAATCTAAGTATCGATTCCAATATACGTACTAATAAGGATGTATATTTTGATTTGGGTTTTAAGAGTAACCTGGATCTTTCATCAAGTGAATCATCGAAGTTAATGTTGTTCGACTGGGTTGCTAGACCTAAGGAAGACAAAGCAGGAAGTGACTTAACTGGAGAAGGTAGCATTCTTTATCAGAATGATCAGATTACATTTAAGCATGCATCTGCTATGCCTTATTCATCATTATTATCAGGTGACATTTTTCTAGAGGATACGACAAGGCTTAAAATTGAACTGAACTGGCGAGATTTTGAATTACCGTTTGAGGATATATCGGCTCTGGAAAGTAAGCAGGGACAGGTGCACATAGAAGGTCCACTTACAGCATTAACCATTTCTGCAGATGGACTTTTTCAGGTAGAACCTCTTGGGTCTTTTGACCTGAATTTAGATGCCCTCTGGTCGGGGACCGAATTGACGCTAAACAGGCTTGAGGCTGATGTCATTGATGGTTCGATTAATGTAGTTGGTGCAATCAACTTACAGGAAACGGCAGCAGGTAGCCTGCAGTTTGATGCCAGAAATTTAAATTTTGGCAAAATCAATCCTGATCTTGATAGCCGAGTAAACATTACCTCAGTCCTTGATTTCACAAAAGCGGAAGATGAACTATCGACAAATCTAAATATTGAATCAATCACCGGACAATGGCGTGGTTTCCCTCTCAAAGGTGTGGGTAAAGTTGCCTATGCAAAGGATATTCTTCATATCGATCATCTACATTTTGAATCTGGCAATAACACCCTGGATTTAAATTTAAAAACTGATGAATTAATGACGGGATTAGCTGAAATTTTTATTGATGATTTCTCGGTATTCTCTTCCGAGCTTGCTGGCAAGATTGAAGGGCGATTAGATATTAGCGGCAAGCCAGACACCCCAATAATTAAAGGTACGTTCACGGGTGAGCGTATTCATCTGGAGGATATTCGGCTTACCTCTTTGTCGGCGGATACAAGAATCGATCTAAGTCCACAACAACGCTCTTCAGTTTTTGTGAAGTTAAACGCATTAAGCTATAAGAACAAAATGATTGATGAATTATTAATCAACGGTAATGGATTGACAGAATCTCACCTAATAGAGCTAACAGCATCAGGTCCAGAATTCAATTTCAAGTCTAATATTAATGGTGGCTTAGAAGATAAACATTGGACGGGACGAATTAATCAATTTGATCTGATGAACAAAGACTTGGGTGAATGGCAGTTATCTCATCCGGCAAATATTAATTGGCAGGTTGAAAATAAAATAATCAGTCTGACAGAAGCTTGTATGTCGCAAAATGAGGCCAACTTATGCGCTACGGGTACCAGTGAATTAAATCAGGGGTTGCGGGGTGATATAAAACTCAATCGGCTGCCACTCAAGTTTGCAGATCCATGGTTGCCGGAAACAATGAGATTGAATGGCGATGTTAGCGGGGATTTATCGTTTAGAGATCATAATCAGCAGCTGCAAATGGAGGTGTTGCTTGAGGGTAGAGACACCCAAGTCGCGCTAGTCTATGCAGATGATGTTGAATTATTGGATATAGAAACCGTATCTATTAAGGGAGCCGCTAATCAAGATAACAAAGAAGTATCCATTAACTTAACATCATCAGGTTATTTTGATTTGTCTTTGTCTGGCGCCATGAGTAATAACGATAACCACCCCTTGCAGGTTGCTCTGGATTTTAAAGTTGATCGATTAGATTGGTTAGAAAAGCTTGAGCCAGCCCTAAGTGGTTCACGTGGCTCACTTCAAGCACAAATGATGGTTGCAGGAACAATAGATAGACCTGAAATTGAAGGTAGCTTTTCTTTAGAAGAAGGGAAAATCACTATTCTACCTATCGGTTTGGAGCTGGATAAAATCAAAGGCGAGATCAAATCGGATGATGCGATTAATAAGATAAAGATAGAATCAATCCTGGGAAGCCAGAACAAGGAATTAGTTATTAAGGGTAATGTTAGTCTAATTGGAGAAGAGGATTATCCTTATCTATTTAATGTAGTGGGTGATGCATTCCCAGTCATACGTACAGCAGATGTTTCAGCGGATATGTCTCCCGATATTAATTTAAGTGGCACACAGAAATTACATTATATTAAGGGCAAACTGACCATCCCGCTATTAGATATTATCGTGACATCGAACCCATCAGGCGCAGTATCTATAAGCCCAGATGTTGTTGTTATTCAGTCTAAAGAAGTCGGCGCAGACCATACAGAAGATAGTAATATGGAAAGTGACTTTTTGAAAAACAAGGTTGATCTGAATCTAAATATTCTTTTAGCACCTGAAATACATATACAAGCTTTTGGTCTGGATACTCGCCTTGATGGTGATATTAATATTGTAAAACCAGTGGGGCTTTATCAACCACGCGGTGTAGGAGAAATTAAAGTAAAAGAAGGCAGCTATCTTGCCTATGGACAGCATCTTGAAATAGAACAGGGAAGACTACAGTTTGCTGGTCCACTGGATAATCCGTCACTAAATATACGCGCATTTCGCCCTGCACTTGATGTAAAGGCCGGGATTAATGTTTCTGGTAATGTGCGTAAACCAGAATTGACATTATACTCCGAACCAGCACAAACGGATGCCGATACACTTTCTTATATAATCACTGGAGGACCTATCTCGAGCGCTTCGGGCGGTGAAGCAAGCATAATACAAGCAGCAATGGCAACAGAGCACGCTTCAGTTTTAACCAATAAAGTTAAAGAGACGTTTCACCTAGATGAGTTTTCATTAGGAGCTGGTGAGACTGCAGATAGTACATCATTCAGTGCTAGTAAACGTATAGCCCCAGATTTAAACTTTCTCACATCATTTAATCCTTTCGATCAACTATGGTCATTTATGTTGAATTATAAGTTAACAGATAACTGGAGTGTACAAACGGAAAGCACAGAAAGTGGTGTTAGCCAGGGCGCAGATATTATCTATTCAATTGAATCAAATTCAAAGCGGGATTTATATCATAAAATCTTTGATTTGATTAGATTTTAGATGAGGAAATATTCGTTTTTTAATGGGCTTGTAATCGTCTGGAACACATAGACTTCATTACGCATTATTTAATCAATGAAAATATATATTTCATGTTTAGGTCTATGAGTAAATTGCCCGAACAATATTTTCTTCATGAATCCGATTTGTAATTTTTCACGTCTCGCTTGAGAAAGCATTGTTTATGGGGCATATTTAGTGTTAATGAAAATATTGCATATTACTTTATTATTAATAACTATCGCTTTAGTGCCTTCCTTGGCAAAAGCAGATCAGTTTGATCCACGTCTGGATAAATTGTTTTTCAATCTAAAGGCAAATGTAGATTTAAGACTGTCACAACAATTAACCAGCGAAATATGGCGCATATGGTCACAACATAATAAAAAAGAAATAAATGATCTTTTTAACGATGGTGAAAATGCCATGTATAGAAAAGAATATGAAATCGCTCTGAAATCGTTTAACCAGATTGTAGAACTCGCACCTGACTTTTCTGAAGGCTGGAATAAACGTGCTACCGTTTATTTTTTGATGGGTGACTACCATGCCTCACTTGCTGATATTGAAAAAACACTCAGATTAGAGCCACGCCATTTCGGTGCACTCTCAGGTCAGGGTCAATGTTATTTTGAGTTACAAAAATTTCAATCTGCATTAAACGCTTTTGAAAAAGCGTTAGCCGTTAACCCATCGTTATACGATGCGTATAAAAACATGGAAATCATGAAAAAACTGCTAGACCAACAGACATAGCTCTAATCTCTATGTGTGATAGCCCCGCGCTCGATCGAATAGATCAGTAATCCAATAAACCTGTGCACCAACAGCCGCAAAGGGCAACAATATCCATGCCAGATTAAATACAGCAAGGATCAATACAATAATGCAAAAGTCAGCACGGCTTAATTTATGAAAAATATAAATAACCCAATCCATAGTGTCTTCCGGTTTTTTACCTTCTGCGGCCACTTCTTCTCTACTCATTGAGTCCTCTTCCTCTTCGTTCTTGGCGTGATAGAACAAATCGACAACATAATCGATAAACGCACCTGCTGCTGCTGCACAACCAAACCAGAACCAGAAAGGTTGCTCCATAACCTGACTCGTACCATATCCCAGCGCAGCAAAAAAACTGGCGTCAACCATCCAGTCCGACATATCATCAAACTTGGCGCCAAATTCTGATGACATATTTTTTACCCGAGCAACTTCACCATCACAGTTATCGAAGGTATAACTCGCGGTCATTAATAATGCGCCAATAATCCCGACAATATGGTTGCCAGTGATAAAACAAACTGCACATAACAATCCAAGCGATAATGAAATAGTGGTAATTTGATTCGGCGTAATTGCTGTCTTTAATAAAAGCGGCGTCAACCGGTAAGACAAATGCCTTACTAATGGAAATAATTGTGTCGGCGCTGCGCTAGATTCTGTTGTCATAATATATTCTGATTGTTTCGAGAACGAAGTGTGCCTAGTATGATATGGATTCGCTTGGTATTCTAATATGCATACGAGAAAATGAAACGCATTACTAACGCATCCTCTGTTTAACATCAAATATCCCATGATCAGAATCGCATCATATATTGGACTGCTGGTTGGTCTGCTAGTCTTGACCTGGCTTCTCATCTGGCAAGGTATTGATGAGATATTTGAATTATTAAGCCAATCTGGCTTTTCCTTATTACTGTTACCCATAGTCTGGTTTCCGAGTTTGATTGCTGCGGTCATCTCCTGGCATTATCTATTTCCGATTAAGCGCATTCCCGCTTTCAAACAGCTTTTCCTGTCGCTTTGGATGGGTAGAGCTATCAATACCTTGCTTCCTGTCGCCTCGATAGGTGGTGAAATCGCCAAGGCTCGCTTACTAATTCTCTGGGGGCATCCAGGTATCGATGCCAGTGCATCGGTTCTGGTCGACAAAACCGTGCAGGCGCTTGCGCTGGTTCCCTGGGCCATCATCGGCACCAGTTTATTGGTCTATCTCGCCATAGATAATGAATTAGCCAAACTCATCATGCTGGGGACATTTCTACTTGGCTTAGGCATTGTCGGCTTTGTACTGGTACAACGTGCGGGCATGTTTGGGTTTATTGCCCGAATTATTGGCAAATTCAATACCTCTGATGGTTGGGGCAAGATCACCAATAACGCGCATGATGTTGATATATTGGTGAAGGAGATCTACAGCGATAAAAAACGGTTCTTCATCTCGATTTTCTGGCGAACACTGGGTCTTATTCTACAAACCTCAGAAGTTTGGCTTGCTTGCTATCTTTTAGGGCATCCCATCGGCATTATTGAGGCCCTCATGCTAAAAAGTTTGACCTCGATTATTACCGATATCGCCTTTGTCATTCCCAATGGCTATGGCGTTCAAGAAGGCGGGTATGTGATGTTGGGCGCATTGATTGGCCTTAGCCCTGAATTCTCTCTGGCCATCTCCCTGGCAACCCGGATTCGCGAGCTAATCGTCGATCTGCCAGGTTTGCTCTATTGGCATCATGTTGAAGCCAAATATTTGCTCAAAAACACCAAATAAATCAGCTTAGAAGCCTTTGAAACAATAGCGAAATAAAAAAATAATCGAAATGTAATTAGTTGCTTTAAGTCGTCAAAATCAATATGCTGCGCGGTTAGTTTCACCAGATTAAGTAGTTGATTGTTCTTGTCTTATTAACTTTAAACGAATTATAATAATAGAGTGCAAGCTACTGTTAATTAATAGGTTTATTTATTTTATGTCTGTAGAGGCATTTAGGAATTTGATTAAATTATTACGGTTGACCCATGCAGATTGAATTTTTCAATATATTTAACATATCTGTCGCACTAATTTGTTTGTGCTCGGCTGGCTATTTAGCGTTTGCTTTATTCGCCATTGAGCGCTTCAACCACAAACGTAAAAGATCAAATTCAGTTAACGATTTTCAACCTCCGGTCACTCTTTTAAAACCTATCTATGGTCTTGATGCTGAATTAATTAAAAACCTGCGAAGTTTTTGTCAACAGGATTATCCTGACTACCAGATCATATTTGGACTACACAGTAGCAATGACCTTGCTCTTCCTATCGTTAAGAAAATCATAAAAGAATTTAAAAAGCTTGATGTAAGTTACGTTGTTGATTCGCGTATCTACGGTTGTAATCATAAAGTATCAAACCTTATCAATATGTATCCAACAGCAAAGCACGACTACTTGCTTGTTGCGGATAGTGATATGCGTGTGCCGACTAATTACCTGTCTGAATTGATGTCACCCTTTGCCGATTCAACCGTGGGGGCGGTGACGTCTCTCTATTCTGGTTCAGCCAGAGGTAAACTTGCATCTTCACTAAATGCCATGTTTATCAACGAATGGTTTCTACCATCTGTTTTAATCTCTCGAATGTTGCAACCCATTAAATTCTGTTTAGGCGCAACGATGATCGTTCGACGTGACCTTTTAATCCAAATAGGTGGTTTTAAATCACTATCTGATTATTTGGCTGATGATTATATGCTCGGTAAATTAATTTCCGATCTTGGTTATAAGATTCATCTATCAGACTTCATTGTTGAAAACATCGTCGAAGAAGCCTCGTTCAAGGAACTGATTCTGCATGAATTGCGTTGGGCGAGAACTTTGAGAAGAGTTGAACCGTTAGGCTACTTTTTCACTTTCCTGACCGATACACTTGTTATTAGTAGTCTTACCACTGCTACCTTTTATATGGCAACACAAAATGTAGCTATGTCATTATTGCCCGTTCTAGTTGTATTACTAGGGCGTATAATTTTACATAGTCGTACAAAACAGATTACTGGTTCGAGTAGCGCTGGTTCAATTTGGTTAATTCCGCTGAGAGATAGTTTATCTTTTAGCATTAGAGTGATTAGTTTCACTGGCACCTCTATTCAATGGCGTAACAATGCTTTCAATGTTGATCAATCTGGACTGATACATGCTGAGGAAGAACTGTTAATTGAATTGGATTCTGTAGAAAAAATCCCTGACTTGGCAACATCACAAGATTATTAATTCGGAGTATTAGCTAGCAATGTTGAAATCTTTATTTCTCAACCCACCCTCGTTCAACGGTTTTGATGGCGCTGCAGGATCGCGTTATCAATGTACCCGTGAAGTAAAATCATTCTGGTACCCAACGTGGCTGGCTCAATTAGCCGCGTTAGTGGAAGGCAGCCGTTTAATCGATGCACCTGCTGGGGGAATTTCACTTGATGAAGTCCTGCCATTGGCAACTGAATATGAATTTTTGGTGCTGTATACCAGCACACCATCCTTTGCAAATGATGTGAAGATTGCTGAAGCCTTCAAAGAAAAAAACCCAAACCTGATTATTGGTTTTTGTGGTGCACATGTTGCGGTTAATCCTGACCAAACCGTTATCGCATCAGACGCAATTGATTTCGTCGCAGGCAATGAATTTGATTTCACCATCAAAGAAATTGCCGAAGGTAAGGCCTTGGAAGAAGTCGATGGCATTATCTACAAAAAAGAGGGTAAACCGGTACATAACAAACCACGTGCCTTGATCGAAGACATGGATAGCCTGCCTTGGGTAACACCTATCTATAAAGAAAATCTGAATACGGCGGATTACTATAACGGCTACATGTTGCATCCTTATATGTCGTTCTATACCGGGCGTGGTTGTAAATCACATTGTACATTTTGCCTATGGCCACAAACGATATCCGGACATAACTACCGACATAAATCAGTTAAAAATGTTATCGATGAATTGACCTATGCACGCGACAACTTTCCTGAAATAAAAGAATTCTTTTTTGATGATGATACTTTGACAGACAACATTCCTTATGTTGAGGAACTAGCTAAAGAAATCGGTACACTGGGCATCACATGGTCATGTAATGCAAAAGCTAATGTTCCTTATGAAACATTAAAGATCATGAAAGACAACGGTCTGCGTTTATTGTTGGTCGGTTATGAATCAGGCAATCAACAGATTCTGATCAATATCAAGAAAGGTATTCGTACCGATATTGCACGCCAATTCACGAAGGACTGTCACAAACTAGGCATTGTTATACATGGTACATTCATCGTTGGTCTTCCTGGTGAAACCAAAGATACTATCGAAGAATCAATCAAATACGCACAGGAACTGAATCCACAAACCATTCAAGTATCATTACCTGCGGCCTATCCCGGCACCTTCTTGTACAAGCAAGCTGTTGAAAATGGCTGGTTGATCGTTGATGAAGAATTAGTCGGCGATGATGGTGTGCAACACTCTGTATTAAATTACCCTCATTTACCTAGCGAAGATATCTTTGAAGCGGTTGATAACTTTTACAAACGCTTTTATTTCCGCCCGTGGAAAATGGCCGTACTATTTTTCGAGATGTGTCGCGACTGGGAAGTCATGAAGCGCCGTGCACGTGAAGGTGTCGAGTTCTTCAAATTCCTGTTTGGTCGGGAGAGCACAGCCTGAAAAAGTTAATTGTTACTGGTGATGATTTTGGTCTTTCCTCACCAGTCAATGATGCAATAGTAAAGGCTCATGAGAAAGGTATTCTGACGACCACGAGTTTGATGGTGTCGGCACCCGCTGCCGAAGATGCTGTTAGTCGTGCCAAGAGCCTTCCTGATTTAAACGTTGGTTTACACCTGGTGTTAAGTAACGGCAGGGCAACGTCACCTGCAACAGAAATCCCTGCCCTGGCACATGCCAATGGCCAGCTAGATAACAATCTGGTTCGCACGGGTATCATGATGTTTTTTGACCCAAGCACAAAAAAACAACTCGAAAAAGAAATACGTGCACAGTTTGAAGCTTTCAAAGCGACAGGCTTGAAATTAGATCACGTCAATGCACATAATCATATGCACCTGCATCCGACAGTATTCGATTTAATTATCAAGATAGGAAAGGAATTCGAGGTCACGGCGATCCGCATACCCAATGAACCACCATTAGACTCAATCACCGGTGGTACAAAAGATAAGCTGCTACGTAAATTTCGTTTTCTCTTTTTCAAACCATTTGTATCGCGTATGAAAAAACTATGTGAAGCAAATAATATTAAGCACAACGATACAATCTATGGTTTGAATGACAGCGGTCACATGAATATCGATACACTAGTTCGTATCCTTCCGCACATAGCCGATGGTGTTACAGAAATTTATAGTCACCCGGCAACCGAACGTTGGGATGATATTGATCCGGCTGCAAAGGATTACGAATTTGAGGCTGAATATAAAGCTCTAATACATGCACGCACTAAGCGAACAGTTGAGAAATTCAATATAGAACTTTCTGGGTTCAATTCCTAAGCACGGCAACTTCTCATGGTCGGTGATTCCTGGACGCATAAAATAGCACGTGTTTGTATACTACCTTTAGTTAATACACCTGTTACACCAAACCATCTCACAGTCCTGCGTTTAATTACCGGCCTTGCGGCTTGTAGTTTACTTGCAATAGGGTCATATGAAGGCAATCTCTGGGGCGGCGTATTATGGTTAATATCGGCCTTTCTCGATCGTGCTGATGGAGAACTCGCCAGAGTCTCTGGCAAAACCAGTGAATGGGGTCATAAGTTTGATTATTTCTGTGACGTTACCGTAACCGCGCTATTCTTCCTCGGTATCGGTATAGGCTTACGAGAAAGTTCTCTAGGACTCTGGACTATCGTTATGGGGATAAGTGCATCAGCCGGCGTTGTTGCCGCGGAGATTCTGGCTGAAATTATTGATCAGGCACAAAAAGACACGGGTGAGAAAGCCTATGCAGGTTTTGCCGGTTTCGATTTTGATGATGTACTTTATTTATTCGCCCCGATTGTTTGGTTAAACCTACACTTTCCGTTTCTTGTCGGTGCTTCAGTAGGCGCCCCCATATTTGCATTAATTACCTGGTATCGACTCCCTAAAAGTAACAGCTCATAGCTTCTTTTCAGACAGTTAAGTTATAAGAAGCTGTTGTTTTAATTTTACTTTCATTAATATCCCAAGTGCACATCAATCAATGGATGTAAAAAATCTTATGTTATTTAAAATAATAGTTGCCGGCTTATTCTTATCAGCCTTATCTCAAACGATTATTGCTGACAGTTCGAATACAGTTATCGATGCTACGCGTTTATTAGCCGCATCAAATGAAACTGACAATTGGCTCTCATATGGTCGTGACTATACAAATCAGAATTTCTCCCCGCTTAAACAAATCAACGCTACAACAGTTAAACGACTCGTTCCAAAATGGATATTTCAAACCGGGAAAAAGGGATCGTTTCAAACACAACCGTTAGTTGCCGACGGTGTCATGTATGCCACCATCCCGGGCAACGATGTCGTCGCACTAGATGCTGAAAAAGGCACCCTTCTTTGGCGCTATAAACACAAGAATCGAAAAGAAAAAAACAAAGCCGGCCCGGCCAATCGTGGTGCAGCACTCGGTTACGGTAAAGTATTTGAGGCGACTAATGATGGTCGGCTGATTGCGCTTGATCAAACGACTGGTGAAATCGTTTGGGACAAGATCATTGCGCGCCCCACTGATGCCGAGCTTGAAGGTCTCACTCAAACACAAAAAGATTTCTTAATAGAGAATAGCGATACCTTACCTGCAAAGATGGCGCCAATTGTATATCGAGACTTGGTAGTTGTTGGCGTCACAGCAGCCGGTTACGGTATGTTTTATAATATTTTCTCGCGATTTGCTCTAAAAGGGACCTCCCCTGATGAAATACCACCAGCCGATCGTTTTCTAGGTCTGCGTGGTTATGTTGCTGCTTTCAATGTAAATACAGGTGAAGAAGTTTGGCGCTGGCACACTACTAAAAGTGGTGACTGGGAAGGTGTGTTTGCCTCCACCACTCCAGAAGGTGAAGCCTTACCGCGTGATATCCCACTTGAAAAAAAATTAGCACCGAAATTAAAAGATCGTTGGCGTATTGGCGGAACCTCAACTTGGATGACTCCGTCATTTGACCCGAAACAGGGTCTGATATTTGTTGGCACGGGTAACGCTTCTCCTAATGATGTCTCCAGTGCTAGACCCGGTGATAACCTTTATGCAAATTCACTGGTTGCCATTGATGCCTACACCGGCGAAACCCGTTGGCATTACCAACAAGTACCTCACGATTTATGGGGCTATGATCTTGCAAGTACCTCAGTATTATTTGATTTACCTGTCGACGATAAAGTCATTCCAGCGATTGGCATTGCAGGTAAAACCGGCTGGTTCTATGTCCATAACCGCGAAACGGGTAAATTGATTTATCGTTCTGAAGCCTTTGTGCCGCAGAAAAACTTATTCAAAGCGCCTAGCGATGAAGGCGTTATCAGTTCGCCTGGATCATGGGGCGGTGCTTCCTGGTCACCGACTTCATACGATCCATCAAGTGGCACTGTTTTTATTGCCGGAATTCATAAACCCACACTCTACCGTACAGAGTACGCGACATTTGAAGGTAAAGAAGTCTCTTATATATTAACCGAAATTGCTGAGTCAGAACCCAGTTGGGGAACACTGACAGCAATCGATACACGCAACCAAGGCCGCATTCAGTGGCAAGTCAAAACCGACCTGCCTTTGATAGGAGGCGTACTCGCGACAGCAGGTAATCTGGTATTCATGGGCGAAGGTAGCTGCATGTTTGCTGCATTTG
>Ga0115551_1000606_pt1 | contig 24127 bp, 20 predicted proteins | sample COGITO_mtgs_1103_FD_87179 | JGI IMG/M metagenome (GOLD analysis project Ga0115551, IMG submission 87179) | Pelagic marine microbial communities from North Sea - COGITO_mtgs_110321 | ecosystem: Environmental > Aquatic > Marine > Epipelagic | place: Germany:Helgoland, sampling site Kabeltonne... | reverse complement strand
GAAAATAATTTAAATGCCGTCATAAAAACATTACATATTCAAAGTTGTGGTGGTATTTATGATCAAATCGCCGGGGGCTTTCATAGATATTCAACTGACCAAAATTGGTTGATTCCACATTTCGAAAAAATGCTATACAACCAGGCAAATCTATCTTTTGTCTTTACACAAGCCTATACAATTACAGGTGCAAAAGATTTTAAACGCATTGCTTTTGAAACATTAGATTATGTTAGTCATGAAATGACAAACGAAGACGGAAGCTTTTATTCTGCTAGTGATGCTGATAGTGAAGGTGAAGAAGGCCTTTTCTTTATTTGGGATAAAGAAGAGATTGAAACATTACTAGAAGAAAAGGCTGAAGAATTCATCAAGTTATATCAAATCACGTCAGCAGGTAATTTTGAAAGAAAAAATATTCTTAATTTGTTAAAGCCTTTAGAAGACTACGCTAATGAAAATAATTTAGATTATGAAAAATTAGTAACTCGACTAGCAATTAATAAAAAAATATTATGGGAAGCAAGAAAGAATCGTACTCCGCCACTACGTGATGATAAAGTTATTACTGCTTGGAACGCAATGACTATAAAATCATTTGCCTATGTTGGACAACAGCTGGGTAGAAAAGATTATATTGAGATTGCCATCAGAGCTGCTAATGCTCTTTTAGAGAAAAATAAAACTGAAACAGGTCAACTAAGTCGCTCCAGTCTGGAAGGTCAAGCCTCTATTCCTGCCTTACAAGAAGACTATGCGTATTTAGCGGAAGCTCTATTACAAATCTATGATGTTACTCAAGACAGCCAATGGCTTAAACATGCGGTAAATTTATCTGACGCTATGATTACAAATTTTTGGGACAAAGAAGAAGGTGGTTTCTTCATGTGTAGCCAAAACAATAGCAATTTGTTACCTGCATCACCAAAAGAAATCAATGATAACGCTACTTCTTCGGGTAATTCCGTTGCGTTAAGAACATTACAACGACTAGCAAGACGTACTGGAGATAAACGTTATCATTCCATGGTCCAACAATTAATTATGGCTTATTCACATGACATCACTCAACGCCCATATATCTGTAGTTATTTAATGTGTGGAATGTTGGAGATGTTTGTTGGGGAACAATCCCATCAACAATGGTGTGCTGATGGCAATATTCATGTTTCAGCCGTATGCAATAAAGTTAAAGAAAAATATAAATTAGTACTAACCATAACTCTTGCTGATAAATGGCATCTCAACCAAATAAAAGATGAATTTAATCTCTCCGTTCCGGTTTCTGTCCAAGCTATTGAGGGATGGACAATCGAGCATATACTTTATCCCGCATTCATAACTAAAACACTTGGCTTTCAGAAAGAGCCTATGAATATTTTTGAAGGTACGATTCAGATTAGTGCAGATTTATCAAATGATAGCAATGAGATTACTTTTCCAAAGAATTTATTGAAATTAAAGCTAGGGTTACAAGCTTGCGATGAGAGCAAATGTCTAGCTCCTGAGAATGTGAGCTGCATTATACCTATCTTCGAGTAAAGAAAAACTAGCTTAAGTCGATATTTCCTCCACCACTCTATTTGATTTTTTTGTTAAATCTCTTAAATCAAGGTCTGTTTTATTGAGGTATTGTTCTGCGTAAATTTCCAAATCTGTTATTTCAGGTAATCTGAAATTCGATGTAAAGAGTATTACGTTGAAATAATCAGGAACTTCTAAACAAGAAATGTTATCGAAATGATTTTTCATTAGTGATAAGATACGAAGCATATTATGTTCAGATTCTGATAAAACATTAATCGCCAATACACCTTTATTATTAAGAGAATTATCCATGTTTTTGTAAAAGGCATCGTCATATAAACAAACGGGATGTTCTTCAGAATTGAAGATATCACATAAAGTAATATCGTAAGATCTTTTTTCACTGGCCAAGAATACTTCTGCAGAGGTATTAACTATTTGACATTCATCTCCTATTAAAAACTCTTTGGCTAACTGGATTATTACTTCAGTTGACTCAAGTGAAGTAATCATCACATCTGGCAACTTTTTGATACAAAATCTTTCTATTGAACCACAACCAGAACCTAAATCCAGTAACTGTCTTGGTTTCGAACAAAATAATAACGTTACTAGCAGTGCTTGTATATTCGGCAATAAAATCTGACTAGGTGAATTGGTGTCCATCAATCCTTGAATTGAGTCACCCCCCAATCTGCAGTCAGCGATAATTTTCAAACTCGCAAACCTCTATTAATTGGTCACCGACAAGTTCCGCATGGACAATCTGACTTTGTTCTGATGCTAAATCATATATCTTTTCTAGTAGTGTCATCTTCAATTTTCAGCATCATGTTCTAAACTTGCATTATATTACCCAAATACAATGACGCCTGATAATATTCGTCTCACATATATATAAATAAAATATAGGCAGTGAATTTGTCAGAGTTTGTAATCGGCCAACGCTGGGTCAGTCACACTGAGACAGAACTTGGTTTAGGCATAATTGTTGGCGTTGACGGTCGTCACATTACAATTAGTTTTCCTGCTGTCAGCGAGGAGCGACTCTATGCCGTTCAAACTGCACCACTTACTCGCATTGAGTATAAATCAGGTGAAACTATACGTACAAAAGAAGATCGTATCTTTCAGGTTCTCAAAGTAAAACCGCATCAAGGTCGATTTATTTATCATGTAAACGATTCCGAAGGTAAGGAACATGATGTAGATGAACTTGATTTAAACAGCTTCGTTGAACTCACCTCTCCAAAACAACGCTTGACCAGTGGACAACTCGATAGTATCAAGGCCTACCAGCTAAGATGTGAGACGTTATTGTTGTTGAACCGACTTCAGCAATCACCCGTCAAAGGTCTACTAGGATCACGTACAAACCTCTTACCGCATCAAACTTATATTGCATACGAAGTCGCAAAGAGATTTGCCCCGCGTGTCTTGCTGGCTGATGAAGTTGGCCTTGGCAAGACCATAGAAGCTGGTATGATCCTGCATTATCAACTCCATACAGGTCTGGCAAATCGTGTACTAATAGTCGTACCTAATACTCTGACACATCAATGGTTAGTAGAAATGCTTCGCCGGTTTAATCTGCGCTTTGCCTTGTTTAATACCGAGCGATTACTTGCTTTACGTGAAGAAGAAGGCAACCCATTCGAAAGTGAACAATTAATTATTTGTAGCCTCGATAATCTGACCAGTGAATCGAGCCTGTTCAACGATGCTCTGAAAGCAGACTGGGATATGGTCGTCGTGGATGAAGCACACCACTTACATTGGAGTGAAGGTAGTGAGGGTCACGGTTATCGTTGTATTGAAGCATTAGCCAAACAATGCTGTGGGTTATTACTTCTGACCGCGACACCTGAACAAGTCGGTAATGTGAGTCACTTTGCACGTCTGCGCCTACTCGACCCCGCGCGTTTTCATGACCACAATAGCTTCATGCAGGAAGAAAAGGGTTATCAACAACTGAGTGAGACCGTTAAGGTCTTACTAGATCAAAGAGACAAGCCCCTGAGTGAGACAACATTAGGTTTATTAAGAACATATCTAGAGGATGAAGCGCCAAAAAGTAACCAACCTTCTATCGAAGAACGCGAAAATATTGTCAGCAAACTCCTCGATCGCCATGGTACAGGACGTGTATTCTTACGCAATACGCGTAAGGCGATAAAGGGTTTCCCAAAAAGAATGTTACATCCCATGCCTCTAGCCTATCCTGATATATATTCAAGCCTTTCAGGGAAAAAAAATCTGTTTCCTGAACTAGAGATCAAAAACGAAGACTGGCTAGAACAAGACCCACGTGTTCAATACTTAATCACGTTATTAGTGAAGTTAAAGTCTAAAAAAGTATTAGTCATTTGCGCCAATGCAAAGACCGCAACATGCTTAGTCAAATACTTACAACTCAAAATAGGTATCCGCTGTGCGGTATTTTACGAAGGACTTAGTATTATTGAACGTGACCGTGCTGCAGCCTACTTTTCTGACACAGAGGGTGGTGCACAAATACTCGTCTGTTCCGAGATTGGTAGCGAGGGCCGCAACTTTCAGTTTGCACATCATCTCGTGTTATTCGATCTTCCATTAAACCCTGATTTATTGGAGCAGCGTATAGGTCGTTTGGATCGTATCGGTCAAACAGAAACCATTAATATACACGTGCCTTATTTTGAGAATTCGGCACAAGAGATCCTCTTTAAATGGTATAACAACGGTCTAAATATCTTTATCCAAAGTTGTGCTGCAGCTTATTCCATCTATGAAAAATTTGAGAAACCACTCAACGCGGCTTTAGATAAATTCTATACTGACATCACCTTATTGATAAATGATACCAAAACTCACACCTATAATGTAAAACAAGCCATGCATGATGGTAGAGATAGACTTGTTGAGTTGAACTCTTGTCGCAAAGACATCGCTGAAAAAATCATTGAGTCTATCAGTGAAGCAGAGAACCCAAAAATCTTGATGGACTACATGGAAAAAATGTTCGATGTCTATGGCGTCGATCATGAAGAACATTCAAAAAATACCTGGATACTGCATCCTAGCGACCATATGCGCACTGGTTACTTCCCTGGACTTAGTGACCAAAGTATTACCATAACCTTCGACCGTAGCAAGGCATTAAGCCGTGAGGATTTCTCCTTCGTCAGTTTGGAACATCCCATGGTCTCCGAGGCTGTCGAGATGGTATTAACCAGTGAAATAGGTAATGCCTGTATAACTACTATAGAAATGGAAAGTATCGAACGCGGCACCATCATGTTAGAAACATTCTCCAGCATCAACACCATTGCACCAAAAAAACTACAAGTCGATCGTTTCTTGCCGATTACTCCCCTACGTACGCTAATAAGTAAAGACAAAAAAAACTATACGAAACTATTAAGTCACAACAAACTCAATACGCTTGGTCAAAAGATAGAGCGCCAAACCGCACAAGAAATTATCAAACAGATCAAACTAGAAATAGAAACCATGCTTGACTTCGCTATGAGATTCACAGATTCAAGAATCCCCGAAGTACGTGCAGAAGCAAAGCATCGTGTTGATAAATTACTTGGTGCAGAGATAGCTCGTCTAAAACAGTTGAAAAAGAAAAATAAAACAATCAGACAAGAAGAGATAGAGTTTATGGAGGAACAGATTTATGCTTGCAAAGAAGCAATCAATCATGCGAAATACGAGCTACAAGCAGTACGATTAGTAATCGTTCAGTAATACAACTACTTTAGTATTATAATTTTCTTATGTTTACTCACACCTGAAATATACATTAATAAGTTTATGCTATGTTCGTATGAGCTTTTCCTGCATTTGTTATTAAGCTTCCTTCATTAATATGGGATATTCGAATCAAGAAGATTGTAAATAGTGACGAAGGTTACTTAATAACTTTCAGATACGATCGATCTTTTTTATTTTCTTTTCTCTTTTCAACTGGCTGCTCTATTGCAGAATTAGAAGTGTTATCATCAGCGTCTGCGACTTCCTCATTTTCTTCTGGAAAAACCATCCCTTGACCATTCTCTTTAGCATAGATAGCTACTACAGCATGACTTGGAAAATAAACATTCATATTTTTTCCAGAAAAACTAGCCTTGAAGCTAATATAATCATTACTAAGATCCATATCACGTGCGGCACTTGGAGAGATATTTAAGACAATTTTACCATCTTCAACAAAATCACGTGGAATGTCCATATCTCCCACATTCGCATCAATTAAGACATATGGCGTTAGTCGATTATCATTAATCCAGTCATACAAAGCACGCAACAAGTAAGGTTTATTTGAATTCATAACTTAATATCTATCCGAGTTACTCCTCCAAAAAAGATTAAGTTGCGTTATATTCGCTTTCGAGTCCAGACAAGCTAGTTTTAAATGCTTCACGTTCAAAAAGATGGTCGGCATATTGTTGTAAAGGTTTGCCTGACATAGGAAGCTTAATGCCATATTCGTTTAGTCGCAACATCAATGGCGCCATGCAACAGTCGACAAGCGAATATTCTTCAGACATGAAATAAGGCATTTGCGCGAACGCAGGCGCAATTGAAGTGAGATTATCGCGAAGTACTTTCTTGGCGTTGGCTGCAACTATTTCATTATCGTTGTCCAGCTCTGTAACTACTGAGTACAAATCGCGCATTACGCGATATCGTAATTGTCGATTGCTTGCACGATTGACAGGATCGACTGGCATCAATGGCGGATGTGGAAAACGCTCATCCAGATATTCCATAATGATATGCGCATCATAAAGTACCAGATCGCGGTCTATTAGAGTCAGAATTGAATTATACGGATTTAGCTCATTCAGCTCTTGAGGTCTGTCATCATCATCTATAAAGTTAATCTCAACATTGACGTCCTTTTCAGCTAAAACGATGCGTACAGCATGTCCAATAGGACTAATACTGTCCGAATATAAAACCATTAATGAACGGCGATTGGCGACGGTTGCCATACTATTTACTCTCCAGCCATGTTCGAAAGCGCGGGATTATACACCAGATTCAAAAATAATGGAGTTAGGTTTCAAACTTAATGAATATCACGCCAATATTCTTTCTTCAACATATAAGCAATGATCATAAAAACAAACAGATACACGAGAACCCAGAAACCAATCTTACCGCGTTTTAGTTTAATTGGTTCGCCCAGATAGACCATGAAGTTCACTAAATCACGTATTGTTTGGTCATACTTTTCTTCGCTTTGTATGCCCGGTGTAATAATTTCTAAATCATCATACGTAGGACTGTGATGCACGGCACCTTCTGATTCTATAAGAGACAATTGTTGTGCACCTTGCAACTCCCACAGCACATGCGGCATACCGACATCCTTAAATGTCAAATTATTGACACCAAATGGGCGTGATTTATCCACATAGAATGTTTTGAAGTAACTATAAAGCCAATCTGCCCCACGAGCACGTGCAATAACCGATAAATCAGGTGGAGAAACTCCAAAAAAACTCAAAGAGTCGGACTTAGTCATGGCAATAGTCATGGTTTCGCCAACTTTATCTGTGCCAAACATGAAGTTAGCTTTTAAAACATCTTCACTAATACCAAGATCCTGACCCATCCTGTTATAACGCATATATGCGGCAGCATGACAACTCAAGCAATAATTGACGAAAGTTCTAGCCCCACGTTGCAATGATTCTTGATTAGAAAGGTCAACCTCCATATGCATTAATTTTGCTCCAACTGCTGCAGAAACATTTACTGAGAGCACCACCAGGAAAATGAACGTTAACTTATACAACAGTCTATGGCTTGGCATTAGTTTCTCACTCTGTGTGGAACCGGCTTATCGTTGTCGATAGCAGTATAAAATGGCATCAATAAAAAAAATGCAAAATAAACAAGTGAGAAGAAACGCGCCATCCAGGTAAATAATGGTGTTACAGGTTGCATACCTAACCAGCCTAAAACTAGGAAACTAACAATAAATAAGGTTAGAGCACAACGAAAGTTCCACCCTCGGTAACGTGATGATCTCACTGGGCTTCTATCCAGCCAAGGCAATAAGAGAAATATATTAGTTGCCAAGCCCATGGCTATTACACCACCAAGTTGGTCCGGTACTGCCCGTAAAATCGCATAAAACGGGGTGAAGTACCATACTGGAGCTATATGCTCAGGCGTCTTAAGTGGGTCCGCAGGAATAAAATTAGCATGTTCCAAAAAGTAACCATTCATCTCTGGCATAAAAAAAACAACACCAAAAAAGAAAAATAAAAATACTGTTGCACCAAAAATATCTTTAACTGTGTAATATGGATGAAAAGGAATGCCATCTACTGGTATGCCTTCAGAATTTTTATTCTTTTTGATGTCGATACCATCAGGATTATTAGAACCGACCTCATGCAGCGCAAGAATGTGGGCTCCAATTAGTCCAAAAATGAGTAGCGGAAAGGCGATAACATGTAATGAGAAGAAACGATTCAAAGTAACATCAGAAACGACAAAATCACCGCGTATCCATAGTGAAAGCTCATCGCCTATGATAGGCAAAGCTCCAAATAAGGATATAATTACCTGTGCTCCCCAATATGACATTTGACCCCAAGGTAATAAATAGCCAAAGAATGCCTCTCCCATGAGTACTAGATAGAGACCCATACCTGACAACCAAAGTAGTTCACGTGGTTTCTTATAGGAACCGTACAATAAGGCACGGAACATATGCAGGTAAATAACGATAAAGAATGCTGAAGCACCAGTCGAATGCATATAACGTATAAGCCAGCCCCAACTAACGTCACGCATAATGTATTCAACAGAAGCAAATGCATCCTCGGCTGATGGTTTATAATTCATCGTCAACCAAATACCAGTCAAGATCTGAATAGCAAAGACAAGTATTGCGAATGCACCGAAGTAATACCAGATATTAAAATTCTTTGGCGCATAATATTTAGCAAGATGTTCATTCCAATTCTGCATCAACGGAAAGCGGTCATCGACCCAATCACGCAAATCCGTTAATCCATTAATGATATTTTTTTCTATATTTGCCATTATGCAGCCTCACTGTCATCACCGATAAGCAACTGACTCGGGGTAATAAATTTATAAGGTGGGATAACAAGGTTAGTCGGTGCTGGAACACCTTTAAATACGCGTCCAGCCAAATCAAAGCGTGAACCATGACAAGGGCAAAAAAAACCTCCTTTCCAGTCGACAACGGGACTATTATCACCATCTTTTAGAACAAAACTAGGTGAACAACCTAAATGCGTACAAATACCAATAACGACCAGATATTCATCTTCACGAGCACGAAATTCATTCGCAGCATATTCTGGCTGCGAGCTTGACTGCGATTCTGGATCGCTGACGGCTTCATTTTGTGAAGCAATATCATCAAGCATCTCTTTCGTACGTCGTAGGATCCAGACTGGCTTACCTTGCCACTTCTTAATCATGCGCTCACCCGGCTTTAGTTCGCTTATATCAACCTCAACTGGAGCACCGATTGCCTTAGTTTTCTCACTTGGAGTCATAGTTGCAATAAATGGCACAGCTCCAGCCGCTGCGCCAGCTCCACCAACCACAGTAGCAGCAGCGGTCAAAAATCTTCGTCGACCCTTGTCGACATTACTTTCGTTCATTATTTCCCCTTGCATATCTGAAAGATGATTATCAGCATAATTAAACACACAAACCACATGATAAATTAAAGTGATTAGTGGATAAACAGATGATTGCTAATAATAACAGTAATCAGCAAAATCATAAAAAAACATTATTAATAATGCTGCAATATTCCATATACGGAATTATGATTTTATTCGTGCTTTTAATAATACTATCGGACTATTTAGAATCAATTATACTTTCTATTAGTTGTTATATCGATCGCTTCGTTCATTATTAATTTTTATGCTAATATAGCATAATCATAAAAAGCACATCTCATATCGTTAGTTTCGTTATACCAAATTTTATTTGAAAAATTTTCAACAAACCTAACAACGTTGTAATACTTTAGGCTATATTATATCAATCACACATTATTCAAGACTATATTAGAATTCGATTTAAATTGAATGTTAGCGAACAAATACAAATAATAATTGATTAACCTTGATACAGATTTTGATTCAGCTAATATCAACATTTAACAACACAATCTACGCATAATTGATGTAGTCAATTAATCTACATTACAATATTAAGAATATCGTTATCGCTGTTAGCAAAACTCCTAGTTTAAGTCCATCTATATCCCAGTATATTGACAGTCAATGAGTAAAGGTCAGCGTTGGTTTTTTATTTTTTGATGATTTTATAGAGTCAGTGCTTATATCAATCTAGAAGGATTGAAAGATTTGTTAATCTTCATTAAACTCAGATTAGCAGAGATAGATAAGGACATAATTTTCAGCAAAAATGAATATCATAGCATTGAAAAACATTAAATCCTAATACGTTTAAGTCTGTTAATTTAGAAAAAAGTAGTGACTAAATGATAGCGAATATCAGTAACTAGTCTACTGGAAAACCGAGCTTATGACTTGACGCCTCATCATTAATGCAGATGAAAAAACATGTCCTTTCATCATAAAATGATAACTAATATTGATTGCGTGATCTCCTCCCGCAAAGGAGTCCAGATGATTTTTTAAGCATTCACTATCTCACTTAGTCTTTCTAAAAAGAGTTTGTTCTCTTCAGGTGTGCCCACTGTTACACGTAAACAATTTTCAAGCGATGAATGTGAGCCATGTAAATTTTTAATAAGTATATTTTTATTTATTAGTTCTTTATATACCTTGTCTGCTCCTGGTTTAGGAACACGAAACAAAATAAAGTTAGCTTCACTCCTCCAGGCTTGAACACCAACTATTTCGGATAAGTTATTGAATAAAATTTCTCTATCATCTCGAATACGTGCGGCTTGTTGCTCAAGGAATCCAATATTTTTAATAATAAAACTTGCACTAAGCTGATTTACAGTACCTATATTATATGGCAATCTCAACTTATCAAATTCAGATATCCATTCGTTAGCTCCATACAACATACCTAGACGTAACCCGGCTAGACCTAGTTTTGATAGAGTTCGCATTAATAGTACATTTGGGTACTTATGCAGACAAGACATCATGCTCTTCTGTGCAAAAGAATGATACGCCTCATCAATAACAATAAGACCAGTCGTTGCTTTTATAATTTGTATTAACGATTCTTCTAAAAAAACATTTCCTGTTGGATTATTTGGCCTTGCAATAAAAATTACAGCAGGCTTTTCTTTATCAATTGATTCTAACATTGCTGAAAGATCTAGAGAAAAATCTTCATTCAATGGTACACCAACAAATTCTAGTTCCATCATCTTACTTAGCAATCGATACATAACAAAGCTAGGTTCAGGAGCCATGACGACATTATTCTTTTTATTGAGTGCCATCAATATGATTTGGATTAGTTCATCAGAACCATTACCAAGAATCATTGCAGTATTCTCGGGGAATTTAAATGCTTGAGTGAGCTTACTTTTTAGTTCACATGACTTAGAATCCGGATAACGATTTAGATTAGCTTGTAGTAGACATCGGGACCATTCATCTTTAATTTTTTCTGGCCAACCGTATGGATTTTCCATCGCATCTAGTTTAACAAAACCTTTAGAATCAGTGACATGATAAGACTTTGCTTCGAGGATAGCAGGTTTAATTATTTTGCTCACGCAATCATAAATCATGCTGGCCATCTAGCTATTCTGAATTGAGTCGAAACTCTGCTGAACGCGCATGTGCCGTGAGACCTTCTTCACGTGCCAAAGTAGATGCTGTTTCAGCAATTTCTTTAATTGAATCACGACTACATTTGACGATTGATGATTTTTTTTGAAAATCATAAACGCCAAGCGGTGAAGAAAATCGAGCCGTACGAGCCGTAGGTAAAACATGGTTTGGTCCTGCGCAATAATCTCCAATTGATTCTGCCGAATAATGTCCCATAAAGATTGCTCCGGCATGCCGAACATCCTTCAAAAGCACATCCGGATTAGATACTGCCAATTCAAGATGTTCTGGTGCAATGATATTTACAATCTCTATTGCTTGTCTTAAATCTTCTACTTTAATCATTGCCCCATTATTTAATAATGATTTGTTTATGATTTCGGCACGCTCCATCTCAGGCAAGAGTTTTACTATACTTCTCTCTACCGCTTCAATAAATTTTTCATCTGGCGTTATGAGAATTGAACTAGCTTGTTCATCGTGTTCTGCCTGAGCAAAAAGATCCATAGCCACCCAATCTGGGTTAGCACTACTATCACTGACAATCACAACTTCTGAGGGTCCAGCTATCATGTCTATCCCAACAACACCAAACACTTGTCGCTTGGCTGTTGCAACATAAATATTGCCAGGACCAACTATCTTATCCACCTTGGGAACAAGTTTTGTGCCGTAGGCTAATGCGGCAATAGCTTGAGCACCACCGATTGAAAATATTTTATGTACTCCAGCTATTCCAGCAGCTGCCAGGACCAAATCATTTCGTTCATCATTTGGAGTTGGAACAACCATGATTATGTCTTTTACACCAGCGACATGCGCCGGAATGACATTCATTAATACTGATGAAGGATAGGCTGCTTTACCACCAGGAACATAAACACCAACGCAATCTAACGGAGTGACTTTTTGTCCTAACACATTCCCGGCATCATCTTCATAAGACCAAGTCGTTTGTCTTTGCTTTTCGTGGAACTCACGGATACGTTGAGCTGCATGTTCAAGATTTTTACGCAGCGATTTTGGAATACGTTCCAATGCAGATTGTAAATCTTGTTGCGATATTTCAAGCGACGCAAACGTAGCGGAGCGCTTGTCAAAATGATTTGTGTATTCGAGCAAAGCTTGATCACTTCGCACACGCACATTACTAATGATTTGAGAAACTGTATCAATTATAGATTGGTCAGGCTCATCATTATTAGATAATAAAGACTTTAATAATAAGTCGAAGTTTTCTGTGGATGTGTCAAGACGTTTTATCATGATCCACTATTTTCAACAATGTTTGCTAATTGATTAATTATAGGTTTGATAAGCTCATTTTTCATTTTCATTGCTGCTTTATTAACGACCAAGCTGGAACTGATATCTGCGATGTGATCAAGCGCAACCAATCCATTTGCTTTTAAGGTATTTCCGGTATCAACCAAGTCTACTATCCAGTCGGACAACCCCAAGACAGGACCAAGTTCCATAGAACCATAAAGCTTGATTATTTCTACTTGCTGTCCACGCTCTGCAAAATAATTTCGAGTAATATTAGTATATTTTGTTACTACTCGTGGACGATCAATTATCGGTTTTGCATCCTTTAACCCCGCCAACATCATTCGGCATTTAGCGATACCTAAATTAACCGGTTCATATAAGCTATCCCCAGAATATTCCATCAATACATCCTTTCCAGCAATACCCAATTCAGCACCACCACGTTCAACATAAGTAGGAACATCAGTAGCTCGTATAATTAAAACTTTTATATTTGACTGATTCGTATCGAGGATCAGCTTACGTGACTTCTTAGGATCATCTTTAAGAACAATACCTAGCTTAGCAAGTAAAGGAACCGTCTCATCATAGATTCGGCCTTTGGAAACAGCAATAGTGATTTTGTTCGGCATAATTATGTTTATGGTTTAGTTAATTTTTTCGACTCACAAAAATTGAACAGAATACAATAGATACAAGTTACCTGAAAAATCTTTTTACCTATTTTCACGTAAATAATTTACTCAAGTACCTCACAGATGCACTTTAATCGGGTATACGCCTAATATTAGCACCCAATTGAGATAATTTTTCCTCGATTGTTTCATAACCACGATCAATGTGGTAGATACGATCTACTATCGTATCGCCGCCCGCTACAAGTCCAGCTAGAACCAAACTAGCTGACGCCCTTAAGTCTGTTGCCATTACAGGGGCACCCTCTAATTGTTCAACTCCCTGAGCTATTGTTGTATTACCTTCTAATTTAAGGTCTGCACCCATTCGCTGCAACTCATGAACATGCATAAAACGATTTTCAAACACTGTCTCTGTTATAACGCCTGTGCCTTTTGCTATACTGTTCATTGCTGCAAATTGAGCCTGCATGTCCGTAGGGAAACCTGGAAACGGAGAGGTGTGTATATCAACTGATTTTGGCCTTCTTCCATGCATATCCAGTGTAATTGCATTATCTTCTATATTAATTTTAGCACCAGCCTCAGTCAGCTTTGCCAATACAGATTCAAGTAAGATTGCATTCGTATTTTTTAAACGTACTTTGCCGCCTGTCATCACCGCGGCAACTAGATAGGTTCCCGTCTCTATTCTATCAGGCAAAATTTCGTAATCAGTTCCATGTAAGGTTTCAACTCCTTCTATTTCTAAACGGTCTGTGCCGGCACCAGATATTTTTGCACCCATTTTATTCAAACAATTTACTAAGTCTGTAACTTCTGGCTCTCTTGCTGCATTTTCAATAACAGTTATGCCATCAGCCAGAGTTGCTGCCATCATCAAATTTTCTGTCCCAGTCACGGTGACCATATCCAAAGTAATATGAACACCTTTCAATCGATTAGCAGTGGCACGAATATATCCGCCTTCTACCACAATATTGGCGCCCATTGCTGCTAACCCCTTGAGATGTATATTCACTGGTCGCGAACCAATGGCACAACCACCAGGCAACGAAACGTCCGCTTTGCCATAACGAGCGAGCAAAGGACCCAAGACTAGAATTGACGCACGCATAGTCTTGACTAATTCATACGGAGCAAAAAAGTTATCGATTTGACTATTATCAATTTCAATACGCATTCGTTCATCAACTGTTACTTGAGATCCCATAAGACACAACAACTCCATCGTAGTTGTGATGTCGTGAAGATGAGGAACTTTCCCAATGGTTACGGGTTGGTCAGTCAACAACGTCGCTGAAAGAATTGGTAATGCTGCATTTTTTGCACCAGAGATGGAGATTTCTCCATTTAACTGAGCACCACCACGGATAAGTAATTTATCCATAATTAATAATTGCCACCTTCAGTATTAGCTTAATGAACTAAGGCTATTTCTGTCGATCCCATTGGTCAGGAGTAAATGTTTGAATAGATAAAGCATGAATATCGGTACCCATTTTATCACCCAGCGTTTCATAAACCATCTGATGTTGCTGAACCATATTTTTTCCAGTAAAAGCTTCACAGATAACACGCGCCTGAAAATGCGTCCCATCATCACCTTCTACAATGATAATAGCATCTGGCAATCCTGCTTCGATAAGTTGTTTAATGATTTCAGGATTCATAATATTTTCAATTACTATTTTTGATAGATAAAAAGACAACTCTATAAAGCAAGCAACCGGGCATAACCCGGTTGCTTCAAAAATTGGTCTTTACTGTTGATTATTTTAAAAGTCTACTCGCAAGCCGTTCGTTTTTGATAGTAAGCTCCTTTACGAGTGCATCAAAACCATGTTTTTTGATTTGTGTAGTAAAAGATCCGCGATATGTTGAGACTAAACTGACACCATCAACAGTAACATCAACCACTTTCCATGTTTCATTCTTTTGATGCATTCGATAGGCTACAGGGAAAGGTTGTGCGCCATCACTTGTCATCTCAGTTTTAACCAAAGCCAGTTTAGATTTCTGGTTTATTTCGACTGGGTAGTATTTAATCTCCTGACCAGAATATTCAAGCAATGCTCGAGCATACGTGCGAACTAGCAATGTTTGAAACTGCGTAATAAAATTGCTACGTTGTTCTTCACTAGCAGTCTTCCAATTCTTCCCAAGAACCCATTTTGACATGCTAACAAAATCGTAATGAGGAATGACAAGCTCGTCAACCACAGCATATATTTTTGATGGATCGGCATCCAAAACTGAACGCTGCGATTTAATCCGTTCAATAACAGCATCTGCCGTTTGCTTAATAATTGAATCAGGAGTTTCGACCGCTGCCTGAGCAACACCAGCTATCATGCATATGATCAAAATCAACGAATTTACGACTCTGATTTTCATTGTAACACCTCTAAGAGTTTATAATTTTATCAACCCAAAATAGGGCTTAATAGTTTTAATAACTTATATTTTACCTATAATACATCAATCGTCATAATTAGCTTTTGACTGTCCAATGATTGATATTGTAATAACAATATATGTCTATAGATAGTATTTATTCTTAATGTATATTTTTATTCCTGTATGACCGGTAAAAAGCTCATATAATAATGCAATCGCTTTTTGTACTTCAAAGAACCTTTAAATTATTGTTTTTGAATGATTTTCAGTCAAATGGCTTTAATATTAAGATTAATTTTGGTAATAGTGTCAGACATGCTAACAATGCAATAAACATTGCTAACGCTGTCAATAGTCCAAAATAGATGGTCGGGATGAAATTTGAAAGTACCAGTATTGAGAATCCAATAATAATAGTAATGGCCGTATAGAAGACTGCTTTTCCTATATTTGCATGGCAATAATGCATTGTTTTGACATAATCACCTGTCCTCGAGAGTTCTTCACGAAATCGATATATATAATGAATACTATTATCAACCGCAATACCTATCGTGATCGCAGCAATAGTTATTGTCATCATATCAAGTGGAATTCTAAATAAGCCCATTAAGCCAAGGATAATTGCTGCAGCTAACATATTCGGGATAATACCAATAATCGCGAGAGTGAAAGAGCGAAATAGAATGACCAACATCAGTGCAATACCAGCCATGACTACACCTAATGTTAAGATTTGTGATTTAAATAGACTCTGCAGCATATTATTATAGAGAACTAGTATTCCCGTAATCTTAACCTTATCTTCAGCAAGTCCAAACTTTTCAACCAAATCTATCTTAATCTGTTCTAACAATTCTTTACGTCTCAAGTCTTTTAAAGAATCCAATATACGAATACTAATACGAGCTTCATTATTTTCTTCTGAAACATAAGGTCTGATCATACTATCCTTAATCTCACTTGGCATATTTTTACTAAGAATGGCAAGTTCAAATGCATCAAACTCAGCCCCATTAATTTCTTCTCCTACACGAATGATTGACGCAAGTGACAAAACTTTACCAATCGCCGGAAAAGTCTCTAAGTGGTCATGTATTTGCTTTATCATATCTATCCGTTCTGGTGTGAACCAAATATCATCTTGGCCCTCAGTAAAGGCTTCGAATAAGACATCAAAATCTTCAAACTCGGTCTCTTCTGAGAAATCATCTATTTCCGACTCATCTTCAAAATTAATAATAATATCCATAGGTGTGGTTCCACCCATCTTTTCATCGATTAAACGAAGACCCTTATAAATTTCAGTACTATCGCTAAAATAATTTATAAAACTATTTTCTACCTGAAGACGAGTGATGCCATAGATACTAGTGGCGGCAAGAATAACAGTGATTATTAATATTTTACTTCCATATTTTTCGGTCAAACTTGCGAGCTTGGAAGTAAATTGAAATTCACTGTTTGAACCAGTTCTTTCTTTTCCTTTTGCTAACATACCCAATATAGATGGGAATAAGATAAATGATGTCAAGAAAGTAACACTTAAGCCTATTGTCATCATCCAACCAAAATCTATAATTGGCTTAATTCCACTAACTACTAAAGAACTAAATGCCATAATCGTAGTTAATGCAGTGTACAAGCATGGCCAAACCATCTTGCTCGCCATGGATAATACAAGCTCATGTTGTGATAATTCAGGATAATCATTAAATAACTGTCGATAACGTACGATAAGATGCACATTCATTGACATAGTGATTATCAACATCAACGAAATAAAATTTGATGATATGACCGTAACGTGCCAACCAACCAAACTAAGAAGACCGATCATTAAGAGTCCTGCATAGAAACAACTTAGTAAAGGTAACATCACCCATCTGATTTCACGAAAGATAATTGACAACATGCCCACAAGAAACAAAAACACGCCGATACCAAAGATAATCAAATCATTTTTAATGTACGTAATCATATCATCAGTAATCATGGTGACACCGCCCATATGCAGAGTCCCAAACTGTTGATATTTTGAAATTATTTTTCTTACGTCTATGATGTTGTCATGGTTAACTTTATCGATCACATTTTTCTGTGTTGTGTACTCAATTAATATATCATCCAACCTTGCTTGGTCTATTTCATTAAGTTCGTGAGTATTAGCTTTCATCAACAGCTCATTACGTTCACGTTGTAAATTGCGAAATTCCGGGCTGTCTTTTAAATTAATTTGAATAGCTGTTGTTTGCCCGTCTTCACTAATTATCAATTCTTTATAAATAGGGCTATTAAGTAACTCTTGTTTAACTTTCTCGATATCAAGACCACCGCCCTCTATCGTTCGGAGGTTATCAGCAACATCGGATAACTCTCCCTCTATCTGTTTAACCAATGGCACATCGACTAAACTAATTACTGATTCAACCGGCTCCAGCGTTCGGAAATCATCACGAATTTGAGTTATTACATCCAATGAAGATTCGGAAAACAGATCTTCCTTTGGTGAAAAAGTTACAAACAAAAAATCCTTAGTTGCATACCGGTCCAATGTTTCACGAAATAACTTTAAATCCTTGTCATCCTCCAACAACAAGGAATCTGCCGACGCATCAAGCTTGAAATCCTTTGTTTGCATGGCAAAAAAACCAAGTAATATTGCCATTATTAAACAAACCAACACAGGTTGTTTTAACACAAAAGTTGAATATACCGACTTAATTAGTGTGATCATATGAGTAACGTTTATTTTTTTAGGTTTTATGGATGCTGTCTTAAATTTTGAGTAGACCCTTCAGTAATTCAATTTATCATTATTATTCTTCAAGCAGTTTCATCTTATAGCTATCTAGGTCTTCGGCAAAGACAATAACCGTCTCTTCAACTTCCATAGGTCCTGCCTTTCTAACGACAAGGTTTCCAATTCTCAAAATTATGTGCAACATACACATATTTAATATTTCCATGTCTTTAGTCTGAGGGCAATAAAATAATGCCATCTATTATTTTTTGTATCGTTTTTGAAAACAAGACATGTTCAACTTTTAAAACTTTGGCTGCTAGTGACTCCGGTGTCTCATCTGAGGCAATAGATACAGTTTGTTGTGTCAAGACTGCACCCTCGTCATATTTTCCATTCACTAAGTGAATAGTTACACCACTTTCTATTTCGCCAGCAGCCAGAACAGCAGTATGGATATTAATTCCGAACATACCTTTTCCACCAAATTTTGGCAATAAGGATGGATGAATATTAATAACTTTATGCTTATAACGCGAGAGTACTCTCGGACCAATCTTTTTCATGAATCCGGCTAATAAGACAAGATCAATATCATGTTCGTCTAATGCCTCAACCATCGCCTTATCTGATGCATCTGAATCAGGATAGATACTTGAATCTATACAAGCCGTTTTAATGTTTTTTTCTTGAGCTAATGCTAACGCTAATGAATTCTTATTATTACTAATTACAAGTTCAATATTGGCTGATAATTCACCGTGCTTACAAGCATGCTCTATAGCCATCATATTACTGCCACGGCCGGAAACTAAAATGCCAAGTTTCTTCATGTTGGACCTGTTTTAAATCCTAATTCTGACAAACATTGTCTCATCGCTTTATTCATTTTTTTTGTATTGATTTTTTTATTCGTAAACTCACGTCTTATTGGATAGTTCTTTCTTAAATTATCAAAATAAATTCCATGTTCGATAGTCGGCATACTTACTAGTTCTCTAAGTGCTACAGCATCACTTCTGACATCATAAGCCTGCATTACTGCTAACTGAACTGCAGCATCATCATCACACTCGATAGTGTTATTTATTGACTCAAGACTGCAAACATCCACATTGTTCGACATATTTTTTGTGTGCTTGGACAAAGCTTTTGCAAGAATTTCAGTTGCCTTAAGTTTGCCATCATAGCTATAACCAGCAATATGCGGTGTTCCAATAAAGCATTGCTTTAATAAGTTGATATTTATTTCTGGTTCATTGCACCATACATCGAGAATCAATGTAGCATCTGGATTAGTTGCTTTGAATGATAATAATGCAGATTCATCAACTACTTCTCCACGTGAAGTATTAATCAGAATCACATTTGGTTTTAACTTATCTAGAAATGATTCATTAATTAATTGACTAGTTGGGTATTGGCCACCTGTTGTTAGTGGGACGTGTAATGTAATAATATCTGCTTTCAAAATCTGTTCAAGTTCTTGATAAGATTCTGTTGATTCTTGTTCTGCTAATGGAGGATCATTTAACAAGCATTTTGTACCTACTGATTCCAAGAAATATTTCACCTTAGAACCAACCTGTCCATAGCCAATGATGCCTACAGTTTTTTTACTTATATCAAAATTCTCATACTCAGCAATTGCAAATAAACTACTTAAAACATATTCGGCAACCGAACGAGCATTACTTCCCGGAGCATGAACAAAAATAATATTATTTTTTTTAAGATATTTCGTGTCAATATGATCAATACCACTTGTTGCAGACCCAATAAAACCAACCTTAGAATCTTTTAAAAGAGAAAAATCGACCTTGGTTACCGATCTTACTAATAATACATCTGCATTCTTTATAGTTGAATTATCAAGAGAACGACCATCGATTAACTTCACCCTACCAAATCTTGAAAAGGTCTCTTCAGCAAGAAGTATTTGTTTATCAGCAACGATGGTTAATGGTTGAGACACTAAACAGAGATTCTAAGTTTATATTTAATAGACGAGAAATAAATCTCATATTAATAATGCAAGAGGATAAAGAGTTATCCATGAAAGACCACTTAAGGCATGGTATCCAAGTCAGCACCTTCTTTTTGAACCGGCATCAAGTCTTCTTTTGTGATGCCCAGAGAGAGAGTAACTGGACTAGCGACAAAGATAGATGAGTAAGTGCCTATCAACACACCAATGATCAAAGCAGTAGCAAAGCTATGAATTATTTCACCGCCAAGAACAAACAACGCAGATAAAACTAATAATGTTGTTAATGAAGTCACTAAAGTTCTGCTCAACGTTTGGTTTAGTGAAAGGTTAAATATTTCTACTGATGTTGCCTCTCGGACTTTATGAAAATTTTCACGAACACGGTCAAACACGACAATAGTATCATTCAAAGAATAACCAATCACAGCAAGTAATGCCGCAAGCACCGTCAAGTCAAAATCGAAGTGTGTTATTGAAAAAATACCCAAGGTAATCACCACATCATGCACAAGTGCTGCAATTGCACCTACAGCAAAACGTCTCTGAAAGCGCAGTGCGACATAAATGAAGACACCCATCAACGCATAGATCATGGCTAAGCCACCATCATCTTTAAGTTCTTCGCCTACCTGTGGACCAACAAACTCAATTCGGCGCATTTGTATATTTGCGCCTGCATCCTTCAATAAGCCCATTATTTTATTACTGATATCTGCGTTATTTAAGCCTTCGCTCGGTGGTATACGAATTAAGACATCACTAGCAGAACCAAAGTACTGAATAATGGCATCTTTAAATTCTGAGTTATTTAGCGAAGTTCGGATGCTATCTAAATCAACAGATTCTGAATAACCAACCTCAACCAGTGTTCCTCCGGTAAAATCAATTCCAAAAGTCAAACCTTCTAGGGATATTGAAATAATAGATATGAAAATCAGTAGGCTGGAAACTACTAAGCCAACTTTCCGTTTACTCATAAAATCGAGATTAAATTTTGTTTTTTGCATTTCCATGATAACTTTCTCTACGTGATGCGTTTTGTATTTCAGTTTTTATATTTTCAACTTTTCCAGGCGACGTCTGCCATAAATTAAATTGACTAAGCCGCGTGACACCATTATTGCGGTAAACATTGAAGACAAAATACCTAATGACAAGGTCACAGCAAAGCCTTTGATAGGACCGGTACCAAAGCTGAATAAGACTAGTGCCGCAAGCAAGGTGGTAATATTGGCATCTGCAATCGTTGAGAATGCTTTCTCATACCCAGAATGAATACTGGCTTGAGGTGAATTACCATTACGTACCTCCTCGCGAATACGCTCAAAAATCAATACATTTGCGTCAACTGCCATGCCAACCGTCAAAACGATTCCAGCAATTCCTGGTAATGTCAGCGTTGCTTGCAACAAAGATAATAAGGCAACAATCAGAACTAGATTTAAGGCTAGTGCAACATTGGCAATAAGTCCAAAAACCTTGTAATAAACAGCCATAAATACAAGCACTAATGCAAATCCTATTAGTACTGAATTAAAACCTTTATCAATATTATCCTGTCCTAAACTTGGACCAACAGTGCGTTCTTCTATAATGTAGATTGGTGCTGCCAATGCCCCGGCACGAAGTAATAACGAAAGTGTCCTTGCTTCTTTTGTTGACTCAAGTCCGGTGATTTGAAAACGTTTCCCCAGCTGTTCGCGTATGACGGCTGCATTGATAACTTCTTCTATTACTTCTTTCTTTTCAGTAAGCTCACCATTTTCTTCAACTACTTCTATCTTGTTTTCTATAAACACAACCGCGAGTCGTTTACCTACATTGTCACGCGTTGCAGCACTCATTCGTTTTGCACCCTTACCATCCAAAGTAATAGTTACATTTGGTTGGCCACTTAAACCATCAATACCTGATGCAGCATCTATAATTGAATCACCAGTAAGCATTACCTGTTTTTTTAACAAAATAGGCTGTCCACCGCGTTGATAATAAAGTTTTGAGCCTGCAGGAACGCGACTATTCACTGCATCTTGCGCATCATGATCTTCATCGACCATTCTAAACTCAAGCGTAGCGGTAGCTCCCAAAATATTTTTTGCTTTTGCTGTATCTTGCACACCTGGAAGTTGAACCACGACACGACTAAATCCTTGTTGCTGGATAACTGGCTCCGCAACACCCAACTCATTCACGCGTTTTCTGAGTGTTGTTATATTTTGTTGTAAAGCCAGTTTTTGTGTGTCGATTAAAACTTGTTCTTTCAGTTTGACAATCAGCTGTGATTCATCGCTGGCTGTATTTGGAATTATCACATCAAGTTCCTGAAAATCATCTTCGATTAGCAATTGTCCGCTATCACGCTCTTCATCATCTTTGAAGCGAACCAATAATCCACCTGTTTTATTTCGAATGATTGTTTTGTATCGAACTTTGTTTTTTCGTAATATGCTCCGCAAATCGGAGATATATCGATCTTCTGCTTTGGAAATGGCCGCTTCCATATCAACTTGCATTAAAAAATGAACACCACCACGTAGATCGAGACCTAAAAACATCGGCTCAGCACCCAATTTTGCTAACCAGTCGGGTGTTGCAGGGGCTAAATTTAGTGCAACCGAGTAGTTCCTGCCTAAAGACTTTTCTACGATAGACTTCCCTTTCAATTGAGTCTCCGTATCGTTAAACCTAATAGTTAGATTTTCTAAACCTACTTTAATCGATTTAAACGCTATCCCTGCCTCTTCTAATGCCGTACTGACTTGGAATTCTGTTAATTCACTGACCTCTGTTCCACCAGAAGCAGAGACTTGTAATGACGGATCTTTGTCATACAAGTTTGGCAGGGCAAACAAAAGTCCCAAACCAATCATTATAATTATAAAACTATATTTCCAAGGCGAATAACGATTCATGACAATAACCTGATTAAAAGGAATGTATTTTTAATAATTTAGCTTAAAGTGTCTTTAGTGTGCCTTTTGGCATAACAATAGAGACTGACTGTTTTTGTACCTTTACATTTGTACCTTCTGCAACCTCTACTAAAAGAAAGTTATCACCAACCTCTTTTATTTTACCAAGGATGCCGCCATTTGTGGAAATCTCATCATCCTTAGCCAAGGAAGAAACTAGTGCCTTGTGTTGTTTTGCCTGTTTTAATTGAGGACGTATGAGAAAAAAATAAAAAACAACAAATAATATTATTAGCGGCAAAAAACTAGTTAGACTAGCTTCCTGTTGTGAGGGCGCGGCCCATGCGTTACTGACAAAAAAATCTAACATTGATGAGTTCTCAGAGTTTCAAAAACGCGCATTATGCCATAATTTGACTAAGATATAGAAAAGATAATGTGTTTATTAGTTAATTTAGTGATTTCTCTTAATTTCAAGGAATTACTAAGCCTGCTCCAGCATTTCACTCTCCAGTAATTGCTGAAAAGTGGCTTTTATAGTCTGGAGCATTTCATCTTGAGCACCAATTCTTCTCAAATTTTCTAATATATAGTCGACACTGACCGTGCCATTAACATGTTGAAACAAAGAGGCGAAGCCTTCGCTAAGCTCAACTTTTTTCTGATCAATAGTTGGTTCACATTGTGACATATGACTGACATGAACACGGGCAATGAATAACCTCGGGTCATCTTTTTCTAACACCTTCTTTCGTGTCACCTCAGCAAGCGGTTTTTTATTCAATGTACGCCAAAGGTCACACCCTATATCAGGACAAAATGATTGTTTTAATTTTTCATATGATTGAGGAATCATTGCT
>Ga0115551_1000593_pt1 | contig 24343 bp, 25 predicted proteins | sample COGITO_mtgs_1103_FD_87179 | JGI IMG/M metagenome (GOLD analysis project Ga0115551, IMG submission 87179) | Pelagic marine microbial communities from North Sea - COGITO_mtgs_110321 | ecosystem: Environmental > Aquatic > Marine > Epipelagic | place: Germany:Helgoland, sampling site Kabeltonne... | reverse complement strand
TTTCATGGTGTGCTCTGCGTCTTGCTGATTGATATCAATGACTTGATCGACTCGGCTGGCATCAAAAATACTCGGTAAGTATTCTTCAGGCCAGCGGCGAATACCAGGAATACTCGCGCCTTCTTGCGGCTGCAAGCCAATAATTTGAATGGCTTCATTTTTTTCTTTTAAGAATCGAGACGTCCCCATAATGGTGCCTGTCGTGCCCATAGCACTAACAAAATGGGTGATCTGACCTTGAGTTTGCTGCCAAATCTCAGGTCCTGTCGTCTCGTAATGGGCTAATGGATTATCACTGTTAGCAAACTGGTTAAGCACTTTGCCTTCACCTTCCGCTTCCATCCTCAATGCCATATCACGTGCGCCTTCCATTCCCTGCTCTTTGGTCACTAGAATCAACTCAGCACCGTAAGCCTGCATCGCCCAGCGACGCTCCATGCTGAGATTATCCGGCATGATTAAGATCATGCGGTAACCCTTTATCGCCGCCACCATGGCGAGTGCAATACCGGTATTACCACTGGTCGCTTCTATTAAAGTATCCCCAGCATGAATATGGCCTCGCTCTTCAGCCTTTACAATCATACTCAAGGCTGCACGGTCTTTCACTGAACCTGCCGGGTTATTACCTTCAAGCTTTAACAAAATGGTATTACTACTGCCCTCATTTAAACGCTGCAAGCGAACTAAAGGCGTCTGACCGATGCATGCATCAATCGTTGGGTATACAATGTGGGTCACAAGAGCGTCCTATTTGTTAATAAATAATGACAAGATTAAAATTACATATAATGAAAGTCATGGATTCTAATCCTGATTCTATCTGAATTGTAATATCGATTCGAAATTTACTTATACTCAATCGTTTTTCTAAACGCTTGAATTAAAAATTATTCTGAGTAAGTTAATGACGAATCTGGACCTGTAAATCTGATCAAAATAAGAAGAACTGCTGAAAAATGGACATTGCATGAAAAATTGGAAACTGCAAAATCGAATTCTTGCTTTGGTATTATTACCCGGCCTGATTGTATCGTTATTTCTAGGCGGTTTTTTCATCATTCAGCGCATGAGCGACATTGATCTTCTATTACAAGAGCGTGGCCTAGCCATTGCAAAACAAGCGGCTCCTACCAGTGAATATGGTGTTATCTCTGGTAATAATCAATTATTACAAAATCTTGCCAATAATTTATTAGAAGAACGTGATTTACGTGCCGCTAGGATTCTCAATAAAGACGGACAAATTCTCGCGTATGCGGGACCCAAAATGATCACCAAATTCATTGGCAATACTCAGTTCAAAAATGGACAATTGCAGCTTTCTACAACCGACAGCAGTATTCGAATTAAGGCCCCAATATTCACTCAAAATATTGATTTGATCGAAGGGATTGCAGAACCGCTTTACCAACAGCAAAATATTAACGACAATTTACTGGGCTGGATTGAAATTGAATTGTCGCTTTCCAATACTCAAATTGCAAAATATCAACACTTAGCCACCAGTATTGCAACGGTACTCGCGACGCTTATTCTATGTCTAATATTAGCGATTAGGATGAGTCGAAGTATATCGCTTCCCATTCAAGACATGGTTGACTGTGTAGGCGCAATCGGTGATGGAAAAATTGATGCTCGCGTCCATGTCAATAGTGGCGATGAGTTCCAAACATTAGCCGCTGGCATTAATGCGATGGCGATTGCGATTCAGCGCACTAAGACAGAGCACCAACAAAATATCGAACAGGCGACGCACGATATTCGAGAAACATTAGATAATATCGAAATCCAAAACATTGAATTGAATATCGCCCGTAAAGAAGCATTAGAAGTCAGTCGTATTAAATCAGAATTTTTAACCAATATTAGCCACGAAATTCGAACGCCTTTAAATGGCATATTAGGCTTTACCCGTATTTTATTGAAAGACCAAAGCGATCAAAGAAAAACCGATCACCTGAACACTATTGAAAAGTCTGCCAATGGCCTACTGACGATTATTAATGACATTCTCGATCTTTCAAAAATTGATGCCGGTAAACTGGTATTAGAAAATATTGATTTTAATGTGCGTGAAGTACTCGAAGATGTATTGACGATCAATGCCCCAGAAGCACATAAAAAATCTCTCGAGCTGGTCAGTCTTATTTATTCTGATGTACCCCAGTTTTTAACTGGAGACCCCTTAAGAATAAAACAGGTTCTGACCAATTTAATTTCTAATGCTATTAAGTTTACCCCGCGAGGGAATATTACCGTACGCGTTATTATTGAAGATGAAGACATCAATCAAGCAAGCGTAAAGTTTGAAATCACCGATACTGGCATCGGCTTAACCGATGAACAGCAAACCAAACTCTTCCGCGCCTTTAGCCAAGCTGACTCCAGCACAACCCGCCAATTTGGTGGTACGGGCTTAGGCTTAGTTATTAGCCAGCATTTAGTGAAAGCAATGAACGGTGACATTGGCGTACAGAGTGCTGAAGGGGAAGGCGCGACCTTTTCTTTTTCAGTCACGTTAAAAAAATCTCGTCAGCAAGCAGTGCCTATGCAAGAACTAAAAGGACAGCAAGTACTGGTGATGGAGTCATCTTCAAGTACTCGCCTAAGCATTACGCACCTTTTAGAACAATGGAAAATTCGCTATAGCGATACCGATAATAGTGATATTTTATTACAATCTCTTTTACGTAAACATCGAAATGGCGACCCAGCAAATGCCGTTATTATTGGTTTAAGTCGTAAGGAGCTGTACCACACGAAAACGGCCACGTTATTTAAGCAAGTGAACAACTACAACATTCCGATCATCGCCTTGGTCAACAGTGCTATTTCAGAAGAACTGGAATACGCCCAAAAACTCGGCGCGTACCAATCTTTATCTAAGCCCTTACAAGGTCGAAAGTTATTCAGCTCCCTCGGTTTGAGTTTAAACATTGAATTAAGTCAGACCCATAGTAATAACCAAGAACGCATTCAAATGCCTGCGCCAACGATTTTAGCCGTGGATGATAACGAAGCCAATCTAAAACTGGTTACCGTATTATTAGAAGATATGGGAATTAAAGTAATTGCCGCAGACTCTGGCCCACAAGCACTGCTGGAGCTTGAACAACACGATATCGATATGATTTTTATGGATATTCAAATGCCAGGTATGAACGGCTTAGAAGCCACGCAATTAATTCGGTTGAAAAAGACGTCTAAAGAACTGCCTATTATCGCCCTAACCGCTCACGCCATTGCTGATGAAAAAGATAAAATTTTACAAATAGGCATGAACGACTACCAAACTAAGCCCATTAATAATGATCAATTAATGCAGTGTATTGAGCGCTGGACAGGCTTTCATTGCAACAGCAATACCCACATTACCTTGCCAGAGAAAATCCAACCTTACACGCAGAAAATATTACATGATACAACTGGAAATACAGATTTAAGTGAGAAAGATCGAGAGGAAGAATGTCTGATATTTGATCCGCGATATGCGATGCGCTTAGCAAACAATAAGCTCGACCTCGCCATTGATATGTTTAATATGTTACTAGAAGGCTTAACCAATGATCTGCCAGAAATACAAAGTTTATGGCAGGGGCAACAACAAGAACCGTTATTGCAACACATTCACAAAATCCACGGCGCAACTCGCTACTGCGGTACTCCCTGTTTAATGCATACGTTAGAACAACTGGAGACGGGGTTGAAAAATCAAGAGCTGATAGATTGTGAAAACTTGTATCAAAAAGCCATTGAATCAATTATTCGTTTGCAACAATGGGCCCAAGAAAATCAATGGCGTGATACGTTAGAACTCATGAAAAAAGAATTGGTTTGATACCAACCATCACTACCCACTTGAACAACACCCTATAACGTCAACTGAGCACAGCAAAGGCGAGGATCATCTCGCCTTCATCGCTTAAACTGAGCAAGACCTGTTGCCCACCCAATGCATTAGCTCGAATCAATGCAGCGCCTGAAAGCTCAACCACAGGCTTGCCTAGATCATCAGTATCGATATTCATTTGCTGAAAACCTATACCTTGCGCTATGCCTGTGCCGAGTGCTTTGGAAATGGCCTCTTTAGCCGCAAACCGTTTAGCCACAAAATTTACGCTGTACGCCTTCTCGGCCCACAGTAATAATTCTTGCGGAGTTAAGATTCTGTGCGCAAAACGCTCGCCTTGTTTCTCCATAATATGAGCAATACGACGCTGATTTAATAAATCAGTGCCGATGCCTTTAGGCACTGATTCCTCAAGTACTGACTCCTTAGACACCAATCCCTGAAACAGTAATCCCTTAGACACTGGGCTGAGCCAAGCGAATTAATTCGCGCATTTCTTTCACTGCATCCTTAAGACCCACAAAGACTGCGCGAGCAATAATACTATGGCCAATATTTAATTCATTAATGCCAGGAATCGCGGCGATGGCTTCTACATTATGATAATGCAAACCATGGCCCGCATTCACAATCAAACCCTGCTCAAGTGCATAAGCAATACCGTCTTTTAATATCGCTAATTCTACGGTTTGCTGCTGGACTGTTTCCGCATCAGCGTAAGCACCGGTATGAATTTCTATCGCAGGCGCACCACAACGTACAGCGGCGTCAATTTGCGCCTTATCAGCATCAATAAATAACGAGGCCTCGCTATTAATAGCCGCTAAGCGATCACAGGCTGCTTTAATCGCTGCTTCGTTACCTACGACATCAAGACCGCCTTCTGTGGTCAGCTCTTCACGCTTCTCTGGCACCAAGCAGCAATGCTCTGGCTTTATTTCTTCAGCCAATTCAAGCATGGCTTCTGTCACTGCCATTTCAAGATTCATGCGAGTATTTAATACTTCTTTTAATACATACACATCACGGGTTTGTATATGACGTCGGTCTTCACGCGGATGAATAGTAATACCATCGGCGCCCGCTTCTTCTGCGATTAAAGCGGCTTGTACAGGATCAGGGTAACGAGTGCCACGTGCTTGGCGCAACGTTGCCACATGATCAATATTTACCCCTAATAAAACTCGTGCTTTTGTCACAATCATCACCCTATTTATATTGAAGTGTTTATGTATAAAGACATTCTTTGTCTTAACAAGTGTAACCATTTAGCAAGTTTTATTAAACGATCCATGATTGGGTATTATTCCACATGACCCAATCATGAACTTTTCGGTTCCAACTTCACTATCTGAATGATTACAACAATATTCATTTAAAACTATAACTTTTTAAACAACTCACGACTGGCAAGCGGTTTATCCCCCAATAAAGGATTTAACGCAAGCCTAGCAATATGCTTTGCAACTGGCCAACTTAACTCATGCTGCCAGTCTTCTGCGGCAATCGCTAACAGTGCATGCCCAGGGAAGCGCTGCGCCTGAGGGACGCCATGAGTGTGTGCTGTTATGAGGTTAAACCCTGAAAACGGATCAAAACTGTAAAATTGATTCGCCTGAATATCGCGGCAATCACTGTCTTGCTGCCAATTATATTGATAGCCCATCACCGCCAATAAATGAAATTCAAAGCGGCGTAATAAGGGCTCTGATTGCATATCGTTTTCGAGCTGCAATAACCCTAATAAAGTTTGTTGGTACACCTGATAAAGCTCTGCTTGCGGTTCATCTTTCCAGGTCAATCGTATGATCAACTCATTTAAATAAAAACCACAGTATAAATTCCTTCCCTTTAAAAACTGCCCTTTTACCGACCCGCCGCTTACTGCCGAAGAACTTGTAGAATAAATACTGGGATAATTAATTTCAACATGCTGGCAGTATTTTAAATCGCCACGACCGGAGAATTGCATTTGATAAGGGGTAAAGGGTTGTAACGCAGGATTTTTTTTATTAACACGGTGCAGTGCTGAAAAACGTCCTTGTTTTTCACAGAATAAATCAACAATCTGACTGCTTTCTCTATACGGGCGTCGATGCAAAACATAATAAGTAAGGTTCGAACTATTTTGCACTGCTACGGCCCGCATTCGTCATATTAGATGACTATTTATTAATCTAAGCCGTCGTAGCCAAGACTCTTCAAAGCTCGCTCACTATCAGCCCAACCGGACTTTACTTTCACCCAAGTATTAAGCATCACTTTACATTCAAACATCTCTTCCATATCCAAGCGCGCATCACGACCAATTTGCTTAATACGACCGCCTTTTTCGCCAATAATAATATGCTTTTGGCTTTGACGATCAATTAAGATGGCCGCACTAATAACCAGCAAGCTATCTTCGTAACGAAACTCTTCAATTTCTACCGTCATGGAATACGGTAATTCATCACCTAACTGACGCATGATTTTCTCACGCACAAGCTCTGCGGCTAAGAATCGAGAACTGCGATCGGTAATCTGATCTTCTGGATAGAAGTGAGCGCCTTGCTTAATGAAACTGGCAATAATCGTTTCTAAACGATCGACATTGTGACCAGTTTTTGCACTCATCGGTACGATGTGAGCAAATTTATACTTCTCATCCAGTTTCTGTAGTGTCGGTAATAAAGCCTCTTTATCCGATAAAAAATCGACTTTATTAACGGCCAAAATCACTGGGCACTTAACGTACTGCAAAGACTTTAAAACCAACTCGTCTTCACTGGTCCACTTAGTTCGATCAATCATAAAGACGATAGCATCAACGTCTTTTACGGCAGTTAATGCCGCTTTATTCATGTAACGATTTAAAGCTTTATCATGATTCTCGTGCATACCTGGGGTATCAACATAAACCACCTGCACATCATTTTCGGTTTTAATACCGACGATTTTATGGCGAGTCGTTTGCGGCTTACGTGAAGTAATACTCAGCTTTTGACCCAAGATATAATTCAGTAATGTCGATTTTCCGACATTTGGACGACCAATAATGGCGACATAACCTGAGCGTTCTTTTGTTTCATTTTCCATCAATCAATTCCTCACCGGGCTCAAGGCTAATGCCTAATAATTTCAAAGCTTGTGCCGCTGCTTCTTGCTCGGCGATACGTCGGCTGCCACCCTGCCCGACAATGGTATTTTTTAAATCTTTAACAATACAACTCACTTTAAATAATTGCTCATGAGCACTGCCTTCAATATTTAATACATCGTATTTGGGTAAAGGGTCTTGCTTACCTTGAAGGTATTCTTGCAGCTGCGTTTTAGGATCTTTTAACGGATCATCAAGACTTAGCGCTTTTAAACGCGAGTCATACCACTGCAATATTTTACCTTTAACAGTGTCCATATCCGAATCAAGATATATAGCGCCGATAATTGCTTCAACGGTATCGGCTAATATTGATTCACGTCGATGGCCACCGCTTTTCATTTCACCAGAACCCAGATGAAGAAAATCGCCCAACGCAAAGTCTCGTGCTAGCTCAGCAAGGGTTACCCCTTTTACCATACGAGCTCGTAGACGGCTTAACTTGCCTTCCTTTGCTGCTGGAAATTTAATAAACAGTGCTTCGGCAATGACTAAATTAACAATCGAATCGCCTAAAAACTCTAAGCGTTCATTGTTTTTACCACCACAGCTGCGATGCGTTAATGCCAACTCAATTAATGAGTGATCGCTGAAGGTGTAGTCAATTCGCTGACTAAGCTTTAATAAAGGATTGTTCACGGCTTAGTAACTGTACTCGTGATTAAAAGTTAAGACGATATCAACATTAGACATCACATGATCACGACGTTCATAAGGCCAGACCAACGTGATCTCACCTTTATGTTTTGTAATGACCAACTCATCGGTCGGTATGCCTAATCGATTCATGCTTAAGCGACTATTTAGTAACTTACGTACATCTTTGACACTGCTATCTTTATTAAGCACTTCTGGAAGGTCATCTAAAATACTGACGAGTAGACGATCATCCCAATGCATACCAAAAATTCGTACAACAAAGTTAAGTGAAAAAACCAACAATACTAAAAAAGCCAATATCGATATAAAAGATACACCCGTTTGTTTCGTTCGAAAGTTGTGCTGCAACATAATTAATCATCCACCTTAAGTACTGCTAAGAAAGCAGACTGTGGAATTTCCACATTACCAATCTGCTTCATGCGTTTCTTACCGTCTTTCTGTTTCTGTAATAGTTTCTTCTTACGACTGATGTCGCCACCATAACATTTGGCGGTTACGTTTTTACGCATCGCTTTAATATTAGTACGAGCGACAACCTGCGCCCCCATAGTGGCTTGTATTGCTACATCAAACATCTGACGAGGAATAAGCTCTTTCATTTTATCAGTTAATGCACGACCACGGCTGCGAACATTATCGGTATGCAAGATAACCGCTAACGCATCAACACGCTCACCATTAATAAGAATATCTAGACGTGTTAATGACGCAGGAGAAAAGTGACTGAAACTGTAATCAAGTGATGCAAAACCACGGCTTACTGATTTTAAGCGATCAAAGAAATCCATCACTACTTCAGCCATCGGAATTTGATACGTTAAGGAAACTTGATTCCCAACATACTGCATATCCTTTTGCACACCACGTCTTCCGACGCACAAAGAGATAACATTGCCTAAATACTCTTGCGGAACAAGAATGCTAACATCAGCAATCGGCTCATGCATTTCTTCAATCGTGCCAGGATCAGGCAGCTTCGACGGGTTATCAATCTCAAAAGTTTCCCCTTTGCGATTCACTACTTGATAAATAACGGTTGGCGCTGTGGTGATCAAATCAAGATTGTATTCGCGTTCTAAACGCTCTTGAATAATCTCCATGTGCAGCATGCCTAAAAAGCCACAACGGAAACCAAAACCTAACGCATCTGAACTTTCAGGTTCAAAAAATAACGACGCATCGTTTAACGATAATTTTTCAAGAGCATCACGGAAGTTTTCAAAGTCATCCGAACTGATCGGAAATAGACCTGCATAAACTTGCGGCTTAACTTTTTGGAAACCCGGTAATGTTTCAACATTTGGCGTCTTTGTGTGAGTGATCGTATCACCCACTGGCGCACCATGAATGTCTTTAATGCCGGCGACCATATAACCTACTTCGCCCGCTCTTAATACACCCGTTTCTTTACGTTTAGGAGTAAAGATACCAATGCCATCAGCACCGTGATCACGGGACGTCGATAGCATGCGAATTTTATCGCCTTTGCGCAATGTACCGTTTTTAATTCGTACTAATGAAACAACGCCCAAATACGGGTCAAACCAAGAATCAATAATCAAGGCTTGTAACGGGCCATCAGGATCGCCTTCTGGAGCTGGAATTAATTTAATAATTTCTTCCAGTACGCCTTCGACATTCAAGCCACTTTTGGCGGAACAACGAACGGCTTCAGAGGCATCGATACCAATAATTTCTTCAATTTCCGCCGCAACGCGATCAGGATCTGCTTGAGGCAAATCCATTTTATTTAATACAGGAACAACTTCTAGCCCCTGTTCAATCGCGGTATAACAGTTAGCAACCGATTGTGCTTCAACACCTTGCGCGGCATCAACCACCAGCAAAGCACCTTCACAAGCGGCTAGAGAGCGCGAAACCTCATAGCTGAAATCGACGTGGCCAGGGGTATCAATAAAGTTAAGCTGATAAGTTTCACCATCTAGCGCTTTATAGTCCAAGGTAACGCTTTGCGCTTTAATGGTAATGCCACGCTCACGTTCAATATCCATAGAATCAAGAACCTGAGCCTGCATTTCACGCGCAGACAAGCCTTCACAATGCTGAATAAAACGGTCAGCTAGAGTGGATTTACCATGATCAATATGGGCGATAATAGAGAAGTTACGAATATGGTTAAGCTTACTCACCAAAGAACACCTGTCACAGACAACGATTAAATAGCGCTGGAGTCTACTAGAAGTGGCGATATAAGGCTATGAAGATCGTTCTATAGCCTTATATTTTCTGTCAAATAAGACGTATTACCTGACTTATTTGACGATTTTATTAATCCGCCAAACGCAGCGGTATGAACATCGCCGCACCACGTCGTATGATTTGCATGGGTACGGAGCGTCCCTTTGGCAAGGATTCAACAATACGTTTAAAATCATCAACTGAACGAATGCGCTCCCCATAAATAAGAGTAATCACATCTCCTCGCACAATACCCGACATGGCTCCTGCATGGCCATTTTTCACATCCTGCACAAGCACACCTTCCCCAAAGGAACGCTGCTGCTTATCATTCAACTCGCTGACGGTAATGCCTAAGCGGTTTTGTTTATAATCTTGGTTAGAGTTTAATGATTCCAATTGCTGTGAATCAGCATCAGGCAGCGCACCAATTTCCAAGTGAATGACTTTTATTTTTCCATTTCGAACAACATTTAACTTCGCTGTCGCACCCGGTTTTACACGCCCAACTCTGTGTGGAAGGTCGGTAGACAAATTAATTTCTTGGCCGTTAAACGCGGTAATAATATCGCCACTTAAAAGCCCACCCACTTCGGCTGGGCTACCAGGCACCAACTGGGCCACTAAAGCACCTTTCGCTTTTTTCAAGCCAAAGGATTCTGCCAAATCTTTATTCACCTCTTGAATAACAACACCCAACCAACCGCGGCTTACCTTACCTTTATCTTTTAATTGCTCAACCACATCAATCGCAACATTGATAGGAATCGCAAAAGAAACCCCCATAAAACCACCTGAGCGAGTATAGATTTGTGAGTTAATCCCCACCACTTCACCACTGAGGTTAAACAGAGGGCCACCCGAGTTGCCCGGATTAATCGCGACATCGGTTTGTATAAAAGGCACATAGCTTTCATTAGGTAAGCTGCGACCTTTCGCACTCACAATGCCGGCAGTAACAGAATAATCAAACCCAAAAGGAGAGCCTATCGCTAAAACCCACTCACCGACTTTTAGCTTATCTGAGTTACCCAGTTCAACTTCTGGCAACCCCGTCGCTTTGACTTTTAGCAAGGCTAAATCAGCGCGTTCATCTGCACCGATTAGCTGAGCATCCAATTCACGTCGGTCACTCAACCGTACGATGATTTCATCTGCCCCTTGAACCACATGGTTATTGGTCAAAATATAGCCATCAGATGAAATAATAAAGCCAGACCCTAAAGAGGTTGTTTCCGATTGCTGACTAGGAGCCTGTCCACGTCCTTGACCATCTCTTTGATTAGGGCCTTGAGGCCCAAAAAAGTGGCGAAAAATATCAGGCATATCTTTGGGTAAATTATATTGCTCAGCAATCCCGTCATAAGCATTACTGTATTTATTGCCATGCTTAATAGTGGCGATATTCACCACAGAGGACGATGTGTCTTGCACCAAGTCGGTAAAATCAGGCAATGAAGAGGCTTGGCTAAATGCGCTGAATAAACTCAAACAGAATAATAAAGTGATAGAAATAGATGTCATAAACTTATCAGTCATGGTTAATTTCATCATTATCAGGGATGCTCCTTTTTTAGGCTATTTACTATTTAGAGAGGTTAATAATTTGGTTTATCTTTGACGCTGAATAATATTGTCATCATTGTGAATACTTACCGGAGGTAAACAATGACGAATAAAATGAGGCTGCCAATGCTGTTTATTTTGCAACGACCAATTCCGCGCCAACTTGAAGCCTATAAACATCGATACAACAGAAATTAGTATGGATCCAACCTCGCCCCAAGCGGCATGACCAATAATAGCCCCAAGCACCAATGCGATTAACGGCACGCCATAAATCACGACCGTACTTCTCAAAATAGCGCCTTCGGGTAAACCAACCACGATCTGCTGACCAATATTTAAGGGCATTATTGCCGCGGCATCCGATAAATCGGACAAGGGTAGCCATAAGGAAACCTTACGCCCCAACTGAGTCATGGCATGTTGACCACACCCAGCTTTAGCACTGCAACTGCCACAAGCGCTTTGCTGCATACCTTCAACCCAAGCACCTTCTTGGTTTATTGAGGTAACGACCACCTGTTCTTCAATCATTTAGCTGCTCTTCAATCATATTGATACGTTCTTTTTTCAATCCACTGCGCTGAAAAAGAGTATACGTGATTTCAGCCTACTTATTTACCTTGGCTCTGAAATTCAACTACTCGAGCAAACGGTAAAATGCCTTTGTTTTCTTCGTTACTTTCAGAAGAGTGCTGCAGTATATAATCTTGTAATTTCTGCTGAGCATTTTCTAATTGCTGCTGCTCTTCAACGGTCAAGGTAGAAGCGGTTAATTCACCCTGCACCTGTGACGTATTCGAGTTTCTATTTGCCAAGCCCAATTCATCGTTTGGTTCGATCGACTGCACACCCAGTAATACCGCTAGCGTAACAGAAGCGGCCACGGCAACCGACGTTAACGGTTTATACCAAGCACTGCGAGCAGTCTTCACTTGCAATTCATCGGCCGCACGGGTCAGTGACGTACCCATATTCGTTGTGCCTTTCGGCGCGATGTCGCCATCCAATACTTGATTAATACCCTGCGTCAGATCCAGACTATCAAAGCTCTCATCACGCATTAGCGAGCCCATCAAGTGATAGTTTTTCCAGTGATCACGCAATTCATCATCTTTATCTAACTGGTTTAAAACACGGCGAATTTCTAATTCGTCGGCTTCACCATCCATTAATGCCGATAATGATTCTTTATTTCTATCGTTCATTTACACTCTCCAACCTCTTCAATAACCGCTATTGCGATTACTCACCGCTTTTAACAGCACTTTTATTACGCTAAATACTTAGGCACTGGCTTCTAAGTAAGGTTGCATTTTCTTTTCAATAGATTCTCGAGCGCGAAAGATACGCGAGCGCACTGTTCCAATTGGGCAATCCATCACCTCAGCAATTTCGTCATAACTCATACCATCAAGTTCTCTTAAAGACACCGCAATCCGAAGCTCTTCAGGCAACTCTGCAATGGATGCAAATACAACATCCTTTAACCTATCTCGCTGCAAAATTCGCTCGGGCGTTGCACTATCTCGAAACGCTGTTCCTTCTGAAAAGTTCTCAGCATCATCTGGATCAATGCCTTGGGTCGGTGTTTTCCGGCCGCGACTGACCAAATAATTCTTCGCTGTATTCACCGCAATGCGATATAACCAAGTATAAAACTGACTATCGCCGCGAAAATTAGGCAGTGCTCGGTAGGCTTTAATAAAAGCCTCTTGTGCCACGTCCTGGCATTCGGATGAATCAAACACAAACCGCCCAATTAACGATAAAATTTTGGGCTGATACTTAATCACCAGTAAATCAAACGCTCGGCGATCCCCCTTCTGTACTCGGCTAACCAATTGCTGATCTGTTTGCGGGTTGTCACTCATGCGGTGATCCATTATTGTTGGTTGCTGCAGCGCGTATGCCACGTTGCTCATACTCATCTCCCTTAACACTCAATTCAATAACGCGCTAAAAACTCGCTTTTATAGACAGGTGTAAATATTACCGACATGATCTTTTCTGATCTGCTTACGCAATGCGCTGCGTAATATTGTTTAATGGTAAATAGAGTATTGAGTCGAATAAAAGTTCCAAAAACTTATCACTAGCTGATACCTTAAGTGATAAATTAGCTTACCTTGTCTTAGCTCAAAGCTAAAACAGATTAGCGTTACCATTTAACGGCACATTACATTATAGTGCGAATATTAGTATAACGAACAATCACATAAGCAATCCAAGATGAATAATCATAATGAGCCGTAAGCATACATTTGATGTCTTAATCATCGGCAGCGGTGCTGCTGGATTAACCTTAGGCTTATCCTTGCCTGACCATTTAAGCGCCGCCATTGTCAGCAAAGACAGTTTAAATGCGGGTTCCACTCGCTGGGCCCAAGGTGGCGTTGCTGCTGTTCTTGATCAAGAAGATAGCGTTGAAGCGCATGTTAACGATACCCTTATTGCAGGCGCAGGCCTCTGCCATGAACCCAGCGTACGCCACACTGTTGAACACAGCACGGCCGCCATCCAATGGCTGATTGATCTTGGCGTGCCTTTTGATCAAGGTGAAAATGGTGAAAGTTTTCACCTGACCCGCGAAGGTGGGCACAGTGTACGCCGTATTATTCACGCAGCCGATGCCACCGGTGTGGCGATTTCCAATACATTACAAAAAGCCGCTAAAGCGAAAAAAAACCTACATCTATTAAGCAATTACATTGCCGTTGATCTGATTACGGGTGAAAAACTGGGACAGAAAAAACAAGGATGTTTTGGCGCGTATTTTTTAAATAAGGCCACCGGTGAAGTCGAAGTAATTACCGCCAGCTCGGTGGTATTGGCCACCGGCGGCGCAAGCAAAGCGTATTTATATACCAGCAACCCTGACGGTGCTTCTGGCGATGGCATTGCCATGGCATGGCGCGCAGGCTGCCGCGTTGCGAACATGGAGTTCAATCAATTCCATCCGACCTGTTTATACCACCCACAAGCCAAGTCTTTTTTGATTACCGAAGCCGTACGCGGCGAAGGCGGTCATTTATTATTGCCTAACGGCAAACGCTTTATGCACAAGTTCGATAAACGCGGTGAACTCGCCCCACGCGACATTGTTGCGCGCGCGATTGACCATGAAATGAAACGCTTAGGGGCTGATTGTCTCTATCTTGATATCAGCCACAAAGACAAAGATTTCATCATCGCTCACTTCCCAACAATCTATGAGCGTTGCTTAGAACTTGGCATCGATATCACGAAAAACCCCATTCCTGTGGTTCCTGCGGCGCATTATACCTGCGGCGGTGTCGTGACTGATATCAATGGTCGTACCGATATTCCAGGTTTATACGCCATTGGGGAAACAGCTCATACGGGTCTGCATGGCGCTAATCGTTTGGCCAGCAACTCGCTTTTAGAATGCTTAGTATTTGCCCGCGAAGCCGCTGCAGAAATTGCGACACATGCCTCCTCAGGTGCGAAATTACCCGAGATTCCAGATTGGGATGATACCCAAGTAACGGATTCTGACGAAGCGGTCGTCATCGCACATAACTGGGATGAATTACGTCGCTTTATGTGGGATTACGTCGGTATTGTGCGCACCACAAAGCGCTTGGTAAGAGCCAAGCATAGAGTGAAGTTATTGCGTGAAGAGATTCAAGAGTTCTACGGCAATTACCGCATAAGTAATGATTTACTAGAATTGCGTAATTTAGTCGACGTGGCGGATGTGATCATTCGTTCAGCGTTATTGCGTAAAGAAAGCCGTGGTCTGCACTACTCGCTGGATTATCCAGAAGCATTGCCTCGTGCCTTCGATACCGTGCTAACGCCTAAATATTTGAAAGAGCTGGGAGAGCTTTAAGATCAGCGACTGCGCAGCATTCGTTTCAAGCGTTGAAAATCCTTAGGATCTTCAACGCTGTCTCGAGCGATCAATACTGACTGCCCAAGCTGCCAAGGCCAGCGACTGAAATCCAACGATACCCACTCAGCCCATACGCGACTATTAGAAGACAATTCGACATAAACTTTCTCTCCTCCTGAACGACGCTGATACCACCAGCATATTTCACTCATATGACCGTTGCGATCGACAATCCCGCCGTCGTAACCCAAACGAATAATACTGCGAGAACTGGTAAGAAATACTTTAAGCCGTAACTCAATCAGAATGCCAATCGACATAATCGAAAATAAGAATAATTTATAAAGATAAATAAGAGGAATGCTATACAGCAGCAAAGCGCACACTAACGCAAAGAAAGCACTCAGAACAAGCAACCGCTTGGAGGGTTGCAGAAAAATATCTAGGGGGCGATTCTCATCCATGAGATACCTGCAATTAGCGCATTAAATGAAAAATAAATTAATACTAAATATTAATGATGCCAGCTTTCAAGATCATATCGACCATATAGGCATGATTAGGATCTTCAGCCACACTCTGTTGCATAAACCAGCCAAACAAATCGGGGTCTTCACACGCAACTAGGTCAACAAATTTTGCCTGATCTTCAGCACTTAAGGTCAAATACATCTCACGGCAAAAAGGCAATAACAAGACGTCAAGTTCCAGCATGCCACGACGGCAATGCCACATTAAACGCTTATGCTCGAGGTTTTCACTCACATCGACTCTCCCAATAATGAATCGACGCATTATACATAAGCCCAAGCACAAGACACAGGAGTGATTTATCGAGTAAGATGCAAAGGATTGCGCCAAAGCAATATTTTAGCCGTATTATCGCAATATTAGGAAAATCTCATGATTTCACGCTCCGCACTTGAACACACTGGTCAATTTGATCACTGGGGGGATTACATTCCTCAACCAGAAAAAAACGATACTCATAATACGGCTGCGATCGATCTGCAGACCTGCTGGCTAAATCAATTTTCAGCGTTAAAAATCAGCGGCCCAGATGCCGAACGCTTCTTGCAGGGACAACTCACCTGCAACATGACTGACATCACTACCAGCACGGCTTATCATGGCGCTTGCTGCACCGCCAAAGGGCGAATTGTTGCCAATTTCAATATCAGCTTCGACGGTGACAGTTATTGGTTGCTACTCCCCAACACCAGCGCGAATATTTTAGAAAAATACTTACAGAAATATAAAGTCTTCTTCAAAGCTACCATCGAAAACTGCCAACAAAGTCATTTAATTTTAGGGCAATGGAATACCACAGAAGCTGGAACCGCTGTTCATAGTAAAAGCCAGCATCAATTATCACTAACCGATAACCGCAGCTTCATTATTGTCGAGGATAATAGTGCGCAAGAATATACGCTAAGCCCAACGCTTAACTGGCGTCGTGCTGATATTGACGAAGGTATTTTCTATGTAGAAGGCGACCACATAGAGCAATGGATTCCTCAACACATAAACTGGCACCTTGTCGGCGGCATTAGCTTCGGTAAAGGCTGCTATACCGGACAAGAGATCATTGCTCGCTTACAATACTTAGGCAAAGCCAAAAAAGCGCTTTACCATTACCAGGGAACGGTCAATAAAGCACTGTCAGATGAACAATTATCAGCGAAGCAATTGTTTGCTGATAATGGTAAGAACCAAGCGGATATTCTGATCCTTCGTAGCCATGCGCTGGCACTGAATTCATCGAATGTTACGATTGATATATTGGCCGTAACCCATGGAGAGAATCCTCTAGAGACGCTCTATTTAAACGAATCTCTTGATTTTCCTCTCACCTTGCAGAACCTGCCCTATACTGTTGAAAAGGATGCATAAAAGGTTCAAACATTACGATGGCTATCCCACTCGTTCAACAAGTAAAGCAAGACATCATTCAAGCTCTAGAAAATGATGAATTAGTACTCCCGACCTTACCCGAAATTGCACTGCAAGTTCGGGAGGTTGCAGAAAATGTCACTTCCAGCATCTCAGACCTCACCAAGATTTTAGGGCGTGATGCGGCGCTCAGTGCTCGTATGATTAAGGTAGCCAACAGCCCTCTTATTCGTACCAGCTCGCCTGTATCAGACTTGAATACCGCGGTATCCAGGCTTGGCATAGACCTTACGAGTAATCTCGCAATGGGGCTGGCCATGGAACAAATGTTTCAAGCAACCAGCGACGTCGTTGATAAACGCATGCGTTCTTGCTGGTCAAAAAGTGTGGAAATTGCTGCCAGTAGCCAAGTATTAGCGCGTCACTTCACCAATCTACAGCCCGACCAAGCGTTATTAGCAGGATTAATTCATCAAATTGGTAAATTGCCCATCCTAGCGTTTGCTGAAAATAATGAATCTCTATTAAATGACTCCTTTGCACTCGGCAAGGTATTAAGCGTGCTGCACCCTTCCTTAGGCAGTTACATATTAAAAATGTGGGACTTCCCTGAAGAGCTGGTTGCCGTGCCAAAAAACTACTTAATATTTGATCGTACTGTCGACAAGGTTGATTACGCAGATATCGTGCAAGTCGCAACGCTGCAGAGCTATGCAGGAACAGATCACCCTTATACCAAACTTGACTGGACCAAAATTTCCTCCTTTGATCGCCTAGGTCTCGATCCGACAACGCTAATAGCAGAGATGGAAGGCATTAGTGAAGAAGTCACCGAAACTCAGGGTGCACTAGGAGGTTGATGAAGTATGAGAACTCTCGCCGCTGATATAATGAAGGCCATCGAGCACGACAATCTGGCCTTACCTACATTGCCAGAAATTGCATTGCGTATACGCCAATGCGAAAACGATCCAAACCTCGACATTATTACGCTTACGCGCATCATAGAACACGACCCTGCGACCAGCGCTCAACTATTACGCATCGCCAACAGCCCATTGGTTCGGCGCGAAGTGAAGGTCGCAGACTTAAGCAAAGCCATTAGTTTACTTGGAATGAATTATTGCGCGCGCGTTGCCATTAGTCTGTCCACCCGCCAACTTTTCAACAGTAAAAATCCTTCCTCTGAAATCAGAATGAGAGAAATTTGGCAGCACAGCTTAGAAGTTGCCTGCCACTGCTATGTCTTAGCCGACAAAGCGAAACTCGTTCCAGAAGAAGCTTTTTTGGCTGGCCTATTACACAAGATTGGCGCCTTACCGATTATCGCGATGGCTGATAAAGAAGACTGCTATTCATTAGAAGAATTAAATACAACCATCGAAAAAATACATCCCATGTTGGGTGAAAGTATTTTAAATCATTGGCAGTTTCCACGCTCCATCGCCGACATTCCACAAAACTACTGTGACCAATACCGCTATATGAGCAGCATTGATTTATGCGACCTTGTTACGATCGCACATAACAAAATCTGCCCCGAAGATAAACGCTTGCCATGGAGTGATATTGCCGCAATCGAAAGAATGGGGTGGCATGCCAGTACGGTGGATGAAGAGTTCAATTTGCTGGCTGTTAAAATTGAACTCGCCTATGACATATTTGAATGCTAACGCTATATCAGTTTAAATCGATCAAGTTACTTATTGAATTATAATCGATCAAAGGGGTGCTCCCCGACAGGCCAAAGTGGCACAAGCATCGCTTCAACCCACGCTTGTGGCACATCGTTAACAGAACAATGCTGCCAAATAGGCTGAAAATCCTTATCAACGACCATGGCCCGAATACCTTCACAAAAATCGGGATGACGAACGGACTGCAAGGCGAGAATTAACTCCCATTGCACCACTTCTTTTAAAGTCATATTCTTGCCTAGCTGTAACTGACGCATAATAAGGTGCGCTGTCGCTGGGCAGCCTGCATTAAAATTATCTCGCCCTTGATTAAACCAAGCATTATCGCTGTCTATGGCATTCAATCTTTCTGCAATATAGCTCAAAGCAGATTTATTATCCGCCAAAGAAGTAAAGCGCTGCTGTGACATAGACGCAAATAGCTGCTTAATATCCTTTTGATTTTCATTCAGCTTGGACTTGGGAAATAAAGGCTCTGGCGCTTCTGATGACACCATCTCGCTTTGCTTCTCAAAGCGAGTTAATAACCGCCTTACATGCTGATTATTCATCGCCTTATTTTCTTGCCAAGGCTGCTGACGCAATTGCTCAACTAAACGGCTCAATTCATTATTGGGCACGCAATAATCAATCAGCCCTACTTGCTTGCAATCAACCGCGTTCATTTGGCTACCGGTTAATGCCATCCAATGACCTAATGGAAAAGGCAAGCGACTCAAATAATAGCTGCCTGCCACATCGGGGAATAAACCGATTCGAATTTCAGGCCAAGCCAGCTTTAGGGTTTCGGTTCCAACTCTATGACTTGCCCCTATGAATAAACCTAAACCGCCGCCCATCACAAAGCCGTGACCCCAAGCAATAAGGGGTTTTCCAAAGAGATGCACGCGGTAGTTTTTACTGTATTCACCGTGAAAAAAAGCATCCGCGTACTTTAGGTGCTCATCACCTTCAGCCTGCATACTGCTGTATAACTGACGAATATCACCACCAGCAGAAAAAGCCTTATCCCCCGCACCACACATCACCATTGCAACAATGCCATCATCCGCTTGCCAACGAGCTAAGATATCATCAATAAGATTCACCATTTCAAGATCAACGGCGTTCATGGTACTGGCTGAGTTCAGCGTCATAATGCCGATGCGATACTGGCCGTCATGACTGAGTACTTCTTCTGCTAGCACCGATTTTTCTAATAGCGCAGCTTCTTTTATTTCTGAACGGGCAACTGATGTAGTTTTTTTACTAACCGGCTTTTTAGGCATGGTAAACTCTTCGATATTCAAAATTATTACTGTTCATATTACAATCATAGTACAGGCTAGAGGCACAAAATTGCAGCTGATATTCACCTTTATTATTCTAAGCATTATTACACTCATCGCGGTGTTATTAATTGTGCTAAATAAAAATACCCGTAGCGGAAAGATTCAGCAAATAGCCAAAGAAAACGATTGGCAATACCAAGAATTCATCGATTTTGATGATGACATTAAGCAGGCAAACTTTGGCCTATTAAACTACAGTCAAAATGCAATTTTTAGACATCTCATTCAAGCAACTGACGAACACTATGGCTTAGCGTTTAAGACCTTTGACTGTCGAGCGTTAGAACCTTCAGGTATTCACAATAGCAGTCTTATTTTATTTACCCTCGCACTAAAGACTGAATTCAATAACCTACACATTTGCTTAAGTCGACATATTCAAGATAAAGATGCCTTCACTGACATCAGTCACCAACAATCAATCAAACACCAATACCAATCGCAAAAACTCATAAAACTAGCCGATCACCAAATCCCAAAAGCGTTCAAAAATGAAACGAGCACGTCACACAAAATCAATTTATACGCTAACGAACCAGGTCAAACTTATCGTTTTTTTGAGCACGTTTGTTCCACTAATGAAAGAGAAAAGTCGTTAATTCACTGGCTTTTGGCGTATCCGCACCTTCACATAGAAATTAGTAATGGCATGCTACTGGCCTTTAAAAAGAATCAGTTAATTGAAGAAACCTCGCTTATCTCAGCCATTACCGCTGTAGCCGAATTTGCGCTTATCCTCAGCCATGATTAAACTGACGCCAATTAATATAAGACATACTAATTAATAACTCCCTTAATTGAGAAGAATAATGAAAAACACACTCAAATCCTCATCACGTTTTAGTCTGAAACAACTCGGCACCGGCGCTCTGATTATCTCCAGTTTGTTCTTCGGTGGTTGCACCACAACACAACAAGATAATTTATACACAGGGGTTATGTCTCTTGCGAGAGACAGCGCTGGCCTAGAAGTTAAAACAGCCTCTGCCGGTGACGTCAATCTTACTTATATGGAACGCCAAGGCAGTGACAAAGATAATGCCGAAAGCGTTATTTTATTACACGGTTTCTCTGCTGATAAAGATAACTGGATTCTTTTTACCAAAGAATTCGATGAAAAATATCATGTTATCGCTGTCGATTTAGCGGGACATGGCGATTCAGAACAATTATTAACAACTGATTACGGTCTCATAAAACAAGCCGAGCGTTTAGATATCTTCTTATCTGGCTTAGGGGTTAACTCATTTCACATCGCCGGTAATTCAATGGGGGGGGCTATCAGCGCAATCTACAGTTTGAGTCACCCAGAGAAAGTTAAAAGTCTTACATTGATCGATGCAGCAGGTGTCGATGGCGATACTGAAAGCGAATACTACAAAGTTTTGGCAGAAGGTAAGAATCCTTTAATTGCAACTGATGAAGCAAGTTTTGAATACCGCATGGGTTTCACCATGACTCAGCCTCCTTTCCTACCTTGGCCACTAAGACCTTCTTTATTACGTAAAACGCTAGCCCGTGCCGAGATCAATAACAAAATTTTTTCCGATATGCTGAAAACCAAAGAACGTTTAGGAATGACTAACTTTCAACAGAAAATTGAAGTGAAAATGGCTCAACATCCATTGCCAACACTGATTATGTGGGGCAAAGAAGATCGCGTTCTTGACGTATCCGCAGCAGCGGCCTTCAAAAAAATAATTCCACAAGCAACTGTTCATATTTTTCCTGAAGTAGGCCACCTACCTATGGTAGAAATTCCTAGTGAAAGCGCTAAAGTTTATGAAGAGTTTTTGTCCTCTATTAAATAAGAGCACATAATCATGACTGACTTATAAACAGCCAAGCATTTAAAATGCTTGGCTATTTATTTTAATGGCCAAATTATTCAACGACCAAGCTCTGCGGTAAAATCGCAGTGGGTTTCTTGTTTTCATCAACAGCAACAAACGTGAAATACCCCGTAATCGCATTTTTCTGATTATCAAAATACATACTTTCCACCAGCATATTAACTTCAACTTTTAAACTCGTCCGCCCTACCTCTATAACACTGGCAGTCAATTCGACAATGGTACCTGCGGGAACAGGATGCTTAAAATCGATTCGATCACTGCTGACGGTTACGATGCTTTGTCGAGAAAAACGAGTCGCTGCAATAAAAGAAACCTCATCCATCCACTGCATTGCAGTGCCACCGAATAACGTATCATGATGATTTGTTGTCTCTGGAAATACCGCTTTAGAAATAGTGGTTTTTGATACGCGCTTTCGCTGCGCAATAATATCTTCTCTGCTAAGAGTTGCGGATGGCATACATAAACTCGCTTGATTAAGATTAATAATAAATAGTTAACAGTATATTGAACTGAGGGTCTGAAGAACTCTAATACCTCTGAAGAACTTTGAGGCCGCTAGAGAGAAAAGACCAGTGATAATATTTCATCTTGCCATGAGAGCTTATCATGAAAGCCTGTGCTTAAAATCAATCATTATATTTATTCATCTTTAATTGAAATAATACCAATATATTTCATATATAATTTCACACTACCCTTATCTCACTAGACTTCCCGCGCATAGGCGCAAACAATCAACGCAAGTTCACAATAAAGCGGTTCGCTGCAACACATGCCCTAGCGTCTAAAGTAGCACGCACAACACTGGCCAGTCGTACTAGCCCCTTTGCGATTCGTGCAGACGAGCAACAAGCGCTATTAAACTTACCTAAATTTCTAACCACCACCATTGGTTCTTTTCCACAAACTCAAAAAACTCGTCAAATCCGCTTGCAATTTAAACGCGATGACATAGATCTAATCGATTATCAAACCCGCATTCAAGCGCTCATTAAAAACGCACCACTGGCAAGAAGTTCTACCTGCACTGACCAATATGCAAGCGGCGGCGGAAGAGCTGCCTTTGATCGATCAAGAAGAAGGGAGTAGCAAAGAGGAAAACAATCAAAAAGAGGAGAGCAATCAAATAAAAACGAGTTATTGAGGATTTTAATTTTAAAACAGGTATATTGATACCCTCTCTCGTAGTAAACAATGACTGTATTTACACAAAAATAAATAGAGGTATACCATGTCAAACATCTGGTTTGAAGTACCAAAGATTGAAGTATTAAACCGTCAAATGGAAAATACTGCCTGCAGCAACTTAGGCATTCAAATTACAGAAATTGGCGATGATTATATCACTGGCACAATGCCAGCAGATGCACGTACCTTCCAGCCAATGGGACTAATTCATGGCGGCTCAAATGTATTGCTGGCAGAAACACTGGGCAGCATGGCAGCTAACTGCTGTATTAATTTGTCTCAAGAATATTGTGTTGGCCAAGAAATTAACGCCAACCACATACGCGGTGTTCGTTCCGGCATAGTGACTGGCACAGCAACGCTAGTACACAAAGGAAGAACCTCCCAGATTTGGGAAATTCGCATCGTTAACGATCAAGATAAACTAAGCTGTATTTCACGCTTAACCATGGCTGTTGTTAAACATTCAACTCTTAATTAACGGCTTATAATTATTAAATAACGACCCAGTAACTATTTTTGAGTCATTATTAATGAAGTAACTAATAGTAACTCTTAAGCCACTATTAATTTCAGTGATCTGGTTCTAATCCCAGATCACATTTTTTACATTCTAACTCAAAGCCCAACATAGAATCTCGCCCTTCTGGTGTGACGACCCAAAGACGATTCATCCACGGCGGATCATGGCGCACATGCTGAAAGTGACCGCACGCTAACTGAGCAACCCAATGATCTTCTTCGTCTTTATGATAGCCTGTGATCTTTTGTTTCATCTTCAGCTCCTCAGTTAAAAAACAATCTACTAGATCAATCTTTATTGTTCAGCTAAAACCATCTGCTTTATTTTCACCGCTTTTTCAAAATGGTCCAATTCATGCGTTTTAATCCACCACGTTGCTGCGGCCATCAATAATTCTGGATCATCATTTTTATTAGCAAAAAAGGCATAAAATGATAAACCAACATTTTCACCTTTTTGTAAAACTTTTTTATCGCATACTGCAATAATTTTTTTCTTTAAATCTGAATTCATTACTCATCTCTCTTTAGCTTTAACATTCTACTTAAATCAGACTACAAACCTTAAATCGAT
>Ga0115551_1000587_pt1 | contig 24427 bp, 32 predicted proteins | sample COGITO_mtgs_1103_FD_87179 | JGI IMG/M metagenome (GOLD analysis project Ga0115551, IMG submission 87179) | Pelagic marine microbial communities from North Sea - COGITO_mtgs_110321 | ecosystem: Environmental > Aquatic > Marine > Epipelagic | place: Germany:Helgoland, sampling site Kabeltonne... | reverse complement strand
TACTACACCAAGGCTCTAGTTCGTATAGAAGTTGTTTGTTACATCGTAGTGCCTTGAAAGCAATATCATATTTAGGTGGAACTATCGGTTTAAGATACTCATCATGTTGAACCATATGTCCCCACTTACGAATAAAGTTACGAGTGCTCCTTAGATTCTGAGCCAACCACTCTGATGATTCTCTACCTTTCATAAAAACTTGACCTGCTGGATTCCTCATAGCCCCATCCTTAAATCTACTACCTCTACAAGTCATATGATATACAAAACCTTTCCAAGTCTGTATTGTCTCGTAACCAGCTAATTGAAACCTATTGAATATATCTGAGTCCTCTTTTGATTGAGGAGCATATAAAGGATCGTGTCCACCTATGGCTTGGAAGTCATCTTTGTATATAGCCCAAGGTGCAAATATACCTTGACTAGTTTCAAAGTCATTATCCTTAGTCTCCTCTAAACGTTTATCTACAAACTTTAATAACTCTAACTCCTTAAACTCTTCAGGTTCTATACCAAAATCTTTGAGTATCTTCTCAGGACCATCAGGATGTAGTGGTGGCTCTATGCGTGTAGCTGAAACAACCTTTCCACGCTGTAAATGACGGAGAACTTGTACATCCATACCAGGACAAGCATACATATCAGCATGATATATCATCACAATATCATTAGTAGCCATATCAACTAATCTATCATATAATATAGTATGTCCTAACCTTTTAGGACCTTCGTTTCTGTATATCTTTACATTCTTATCTTTTTCTGCAATCATATTCATCCACATCCACGTACCGTCATCTGATGCGTCATCGGCCCAACATATCTCGTGTCTGTATCCTAAGTTCTTACGAATACTATTGTAAGACCACTTTAGGTATTTCTTATTGTTTCTGCTTGGTTGTATAAAACTAATTGTTTTCATATAATTCCTCTAATATTTCTGTTATGTGTGGTACAAAGTTTTTCTCATTGTACAAAGAGTTTTGATAGTTTTCTCTTGACGAGGTACTACACAGTTCGTAAAAATCTTCATCATTTTTTAAGTCTTTTGCATATTGTTTAGCTAATGCTATATCACCATCCTTAACTGTTAGATGGGGGTGCAATTCTTCTTGTGTATCTAATCCCTCATACCCAATACAAGGTATACCATGAAACGCGCAATTCAAAGTAAACGTACCAGCTGCATGTGTTGGCATCAGATGAACCCCATATTTAAATTGACTTAGATTGTTTATCCACTCCACCCAAGTCATATATGGAAAGTGATTAATATCCATCTCATCCTCTCTATCAATCTTTCTGCCCATTGATGGTGCTGATATTGGTGTTTCAAACTCTTGAGCTACAACATACGAATCAAAGCCGCCATACCACCTAACCATATTACCACCAATGATTACCTTATCCTTATCATATGCCTTTGGACTTGGCAAATCACCATAGTTATCAACTAAAGTCTCAGTTCTTGAGGTAATACCCAATTTCTCTGTTAACATTAATGTAGGCATTTTATGTACAGGTTTATTAGTCAATCCTCTGTAGTATCTGACATCTTTTAAATTATGGGCAAATAACATATCAAACTCTGTTAGAGCATTGTACCACCAAATCTGTTGTTCCATTGTATAGTCTTGAAATAACCAATGTGGGCCTTCTTGCATTGATATGGTTTTCTTACATAGCTTTTTTAAATCACCCATCATATCGAACTTCATTAATTGTTCAGTATTCGTTTTAGGTAGAGTTACTATACCAAAGTCAAAGTGATTCTCACCAAAGTGTTGTAGAACTTCTGATATCTGAAAGATAGGGTAGTGTTCAGCTCCCAATGTATACATCGTAGATACATCATTCCTCATATTAGGATTATCTAATCCAACCTTACCTTGCCATCCACCTTCTGTAAACCAAGCTATCTTATACTCCGTCATGCCACACCAATTCCATCATCTCATTGTGAGTCATTTTTTCAGCAGTAGCTGAGTTATAAGCTTCATATAACCTATTGTCTTCTTTATTATCTTCCATCTTAATATGAATATCATCTCCGTGAATATAAGTTTTCTTTATCTCTCTTTTAGATATCAAATCCTCATCTGTTTTCTCACCAGGCCTTTTACCAACTATTTCTATTGGTTTGTCATTAGATACTACTTTAGCTAAATCTAGCATATTCACACATTTCATCTTATACGACTTTACGAACCCACCACCATTTTCTTTAGTAAAGTCTATTGTCCTATTGATTAGATTAGCAGCCTCTTCCTTTGTGAATATTAATCGGTTCATATTAGGATCTGTAAGTTTAAGTTTCAATCCAGCTTCTTTTAACTTTAACCAAAATGGTAATACCGAGCCAGCACTATGAGCCACATTAGCAAATCTAGTCAATGCGAATCTATTCTCATCAGTATTGGTATTCATAAAAACTCTTTCCATAATATACTTAGAAGCACCATAAACACTCTCAGGTAGACAGGCTTTGTCCGTACTGACACCAACTGTGATTGGAACATCGTTTATTATACTAGCTTCTGCTACATTCAAACTACCAATTACATTTACATTGCAACCAGCAATTGGATTTGTTTCCATCAAATCAATGTGTTTCATAGCAGCTGCGTGTACCACCACATCTGGTTTTACATCCTTAAACACCCTAAGTAGTAATGATTTATCTTCTATGTTACCAACATAGCATTTGACTTCAGGATATAATCTATTTAAATTAGTTATATTCTCTTCGTTTCTACTGATACTAATATACTCATTATCATTCTGTGAGATAAGAGCTTTGCCTACAGTTCCAGTACCACCTGTTATTAATACTTTCATATCTAACTCCTAAATGCCATTTTATTTTGATAATCTACCCTCACTCTTGGATAAAATTTTCTTTCAATGTATCTAAATATATCTTGATCCTGAGAACCTTTAGGGTAATCTTTAGGACCAGTCTCTAACCATTGGTGATACTCTCCCATAATTACACCGGGCGGAACAGCATACTTCATAGCTTCTTCAATCATCTCTTTTATAAATGATGTCTTACCTATATAAACTCCACTATTTAAATATCTTCCTGGCACATTGATTGTTTCCACCCACTCCTTAACTTCTGACATACAACTGTAACCATCAGTTGAATGGGTAGACATAAAAAGAGCATCACAATCATATGAATGGAACATATCCACAACCTTCTGTGGTTCATCTACCCATATAACATCGATAGCATCCAAGCACATAAAGTATTCGGTTGTACATTCACCAGAATTTAGATAGTTATTCAACATTTCAAACTTAAATGTGTTTCTCCACGGAAGTCTGCCATCTCTTAGAACAACCAAGTCCAAACCTAAATATTCCATATTTCTTTCTAAAATAGAAGTGTCTTCGTAACCTGACAAATGTGGTATAATTCTGTCCTCTAATGTTCCTTCATTTCTACAAGTTACTATCGTCAAATCCTTTGGATGTTCAAATTTTATCTCACCAGCTTCTTTCATTTGTTCAAACGCTTGTTTGACTATGTGTCTATCATGAATTATAGGTTGTGTTATATCCATCCTAATTCTCCTAATTGTTTTTGTATACTTTCTAAATAGTTTTCTCCAGCTCTGTAATTACTGACAAAACCCCTCTCTCCCTCAATACAATATTTACTGACTCTTTTTGTATTTGAAAACCATCTTGTCTTACTAACGAGCTCTAATTTACCTAAGCCACTATACAGAAAGTCTCTGAAAGTTCCAGCATGTGTATTCCACGCTTTTATCCCATCGTAACCAACACTATCTGTTTTTCCCTTTCTCTCCACAATTCCAAGACCACCATCTTCTATCATATTAAATCTATTGTTTGGTAGTAAATCTATCAGCTCTTTTTTGTAAAAACTAAAAGAACCTCTTGGTGTAAATGCTTTTGGGATGTCTTCTGAATAACCATTATCTAAAAAATACCAATCATTCTCATTCTGTACCGAATCTATCCTAAATTGGTCTCTACCAACTCTCGTCTCTTTTAATGGTTTGTATAACTTAGTTTCTTTACTGACAACATCCACAAATATTTTATCTGAAAGTATGAAGTTATCATCATGTGTAATTAAAATAATATCATAATCTTTATAGTCATGATGTTCAGCCCATTGATTGAAACATTCCATATCACCAACAGTATTTTCTTCTAACATAAATTTCCAACCAAAGTTCTCTATTTCTTTTGTGGTGATTGGATGGCTATACATCATTTGGTCTAACTCGTCTAAAAAACTACCTTCATTAAAATTTCTAACACCATCTTTTTCTTTTATTGTGTTCTCATCTTCTGGCATTCTATGAGCAACACAATAGTAATCTACTTCCCAACCATCAGGTACAATTTGTTGCGACATTTTCTCATAAAAATGTGAACTAAAATGCCAACCTGTAGCTACGACTAGTATTCTTTTCATAGTACTTTAACTCCATAAAACTTTTCAAAGTCTTTTCCATCTTGTTTGGTGTTCACTATTGGCTGACCTTTTATATTCAAACTGGTATTTAGAACCATAGGACAACCTGTTTTATTGTAAAATCTTTTTATCAAATCATAGTAACCACGATTTTCTTTTCTGCTTATTGTTTGAACTCTAGAAGTACCATCAATGTGACATATTGCTGGATATTTTTTTGGGTATTTGCACTTAGCAGTAAATTGCATATAAGAAGCCCTTTCTACCGGCAAATCAAATATTTCATGTGCGTGTTCTTCTAAAACTGATGGAGCAAATGGTCTAAATTTCTGTCTCTTTTTTATCACATTTACTTTGTCTTTAATATCATTGCCTCTTGGGTCTGCTATAAGAGAACGATTACCCAATGCACGAGGACCAAATTCAGCCCTACCATTTGCTATACCAACTATCTCACCTTTCAACAACAAATCAACACCTCTCTTAACAGGATAACTACCTTTAATATCAGTTCCTAAAAATGTGTGAACCCAGTTTAATTTTCTACCATAAACTCTAGCAGCTGAACCTAATGAGGAACCAGCATCACCTGGATTTGGCATTATCCAAATATCATTCCAACCACCAGCTATCTTTTCATTAGCAACACAATTAAGAGCCACGCCGCCCATAAATACAAGATTATTAGATTCAGGAACTATCTGCTTTGCTTTCTTCATTATCTTCATTATCTCTTCTTCACAAGCCCATTGAGTATTAGCTGCTATGTCAAACTTCCATTGTTCTGAACCATCATCTTTATAGAAATCCGAATCCCACCACCTACAACCTTTGTGAAGATTGATATTACTATTTATCAAATCTTTGTGAATCTGATTTTTTATTCTCTCATCTCTATTTCCCCAAGCATCCATTCCCATAAGAATATACTCATCTTCTTGAGGTTTTAATCCTAACCTTTGAGTCATAGCTGAATAAAATAAACCAATGGATTTAGGGTATTTCTGACTCCATCTCTTCTCTAACTTATCATCATTACCATACCATATTGTCACAGTCTCCCATTCCCCTATAGCATCTATTACCACAATACAAGCCTCATCAAACTTTGATGTATAGTATCCAGCAGACGCATGGCTTTCATGATGTTGAACATATTCAATTTCTTTATCACCTATCCATCTTCTCAAATATTCTTTAGGTGTATTGTCTATTCTAAAAACTTCATTATATTGTCCAGCATATAACTGACGAGATTTCTTTAACCAAGGTCTTTCAAAATAAGACACAACATCAGGCTCACCGTAAGACAGAGCCTCATTCATTATATCATCGTTTAATAAATAATCGTTTTTCTTTCTACTGTACCTCTCAGAGTGGGCAGCAAATTTTATATCACCATCTTCTATAACTGAGACTGCAGCGTCATGATTTAAAGCATTTATTCCTAATATTCTCAAAGCAACTCCTATTTGTATATAAAATGGTCTGGATCGTTCATCTTTTCCATTTTTTTCTTAAATTTTCTTTTCTTATTCCAATTACGAAAATAATTAATTATTTTTTTTATCATATTTTTTCTCTCTCATTTACATAATCTAATATTAATTTTAGAGCCAATTTATCAGCTTTACTGCTTGGGTGTGGGTCTATACTAATCCACCCTTTAGGTGATATTAAACTCCAATATTTTTTAAAATCTTTATCACTTCTATTTTTAGGATTATTTATATGATAATATTCCCAAAATTCTTCATCAGCACATATTTCTTCCACTATACCATATCCAGCCTTCCCCTCAAAAGATAAATAAATAGATTTCAATCCGTTGTCTTCAAAAAAATCTAACATTTTTTTATCAATTGATTTTCCAAAATCATATGGATGTCTAAAAGGATATCCGCCAACATTATACAAAAAGAAAATAATGTTGTTATGTAATTTATTAATATCAAAAATCTTTTGTTTATATGAGTCTAACCACTTTTTACTAGCAACATCTTCTCCCACCTCTTTGATAACAGATACAAATTCTTTGAATTTTTCTGTAGTTGACATTGAGAAGCCGCTCCTAATTGGTGTCGGTAATTGTAAAAATACATAATCTATATCGTCTGTATCGCATTTATCCAAATGCTCCTCTATTCTATGAAGACCTTGTCCACCAAAAGACTTAAAACGCATACCATCAGTAACTAACTCTTTTTGTTTCTTCATCCTTTGAACCCAACTGCATCCTGTGATTAAAATATTCATCAATAGTCTAGCTCATAAATTTCTTTATTGTATATCGCAGACAAAGAGTATTTTACATTTTCTGTTAGAGTTTTATAACCTATGTCATCCTTCAAATCATTCATTTTAGAACCACCAACACCATAGTTATCTCTGACTTCTGAGCCCCCTTCGAATAAAACCACAGAACCATCATCTATATTATGCTTTACATTTTCATATAAAGTTGTTAACTTTTCACCATTATTATTAATATCAAAATAAAGTAAATCAAATTCCCTTTCCTCTTTTGGTAATTTAATCCAATCGTAAAAATCTAAATGTTCTAAGTTTATATATTGGCTTACACTCCATTCCTCAAAGAACTTTAAACTGCTCTCTTTTTTACCCCAATATTTGTCCATCCAAATATCATAAGAATTGACTACTACATCACTGCCCAAATCTTTTATAGCTGAAGCAATAGTGACAGTTGTAAATCCGACTCCAGGTCCAAACTCCACTACTTTCTTTGGATTAATATCTTTGGTTATTTCGTACAAAATTGGAAGCCATGCATATTTTCCGTGAGATGGTATATTCATTATATATTTTCCTTAACTTTATCAATTATATATTCTGTTTCATTAAATGATAAATTTTCATTCATTGGTAAGCTCACAGTTCTTTTTTGTAACCTCTCTGTGTTGGGAAGTCTAAGAAATTGTCTATCATTATTGTAAATAGAGTTTTGATGTAATGCTGAGTAATGAATACCACAAATTATACCAACTCTCTTCATACTTTTAATAAACTTTTCATTATCTAAAACCTCTATTCTATACAAGTGATTGCTTGTATTTTCATAACCTAACTCTTTATTATATATATCAACTAAACTACCCAAACTTCTTATTTTTTTATCAAAGTTTTCAAAGTTATTCATTATAATCTTTGCTTGTATCGAACTCATATAAAATTTGTAACCTGGAAAAGATATTCCTCTTTCCCAATTATTATTAGCGTAAGTCATACCATTCAACACAGCAGATTTAAACCATTTATATTTTTCGTAATCATCAGTCACAATCATACCACCATCAGAACCACCGAGCGGCTTGGTTGGATAAAAACTAAACATCATTAAATCATTTGGATTACACTCCTGCATAAATTGATTTGGTTCTAACTTCTGTGCTGAATCTACTATCTTATAATCCTCAAATTCGTGAAGAACATAGGAATGACCAACCCAATCAACATCATCATGAAATCTAACTTCGTTACCACTTGTTATTATAGCATTAGCAACAACAGGTGGAATCATACTTGGTATGCTTACAATCGTATTCTTATTTAACATAGATAGAAATATAGCGTTGGTAGCACTATTGACTGAACACGCATATTTTGCTCCAACATATTGAGCAAATTTATTCTCAAGCTCAATCACAACCTCATCGTGCAATAAGTTAGAAAACTCTGATGTATCGATTGTGTGTGTGTTTATATTAAACAATTGAATCATGCAAAAACTACTCCATACAATTGTAGTAATTCAACATCATATTCGTCACATATTCTTTTTACTCTATCTTTGAGACTGATAAATAATTCAACATCATTGCTTACATCGGTATACAAATCTTCGCTATCCAACATAATGTGTTTAATCTTTCCAGTATCAAATAATCTGTCTAAGTTTAAAACACCTTTTAAAGTTTCTATCTTTGGCACAAAGCTTGTGTGTTCTGGTAACAAATCACAAATCAAATTTACTTCTGCCACCTCTTCAATATTTGATGTAGCAAAGTATTTTATATTATCATATTTTGATAAAACATTCAGAGAGTCTTTGAAAGAAAGACTTGGAACTGGTGGTTTAGACCTTCCTTTTGGATAGTCTAAGAATATATCGTAATCTCTGTCTAAAAATTCTTTTAATTGTTTCATATCTTTAACATGCGCCATATTAATTCTTATAACGACATCCTCTACCTTTTTAAACTCCGGCAAAGTTAGTAAATGATTAGATATTAATATCATCTTTTTTCCTCCAATTTTGTATTTAAGTATTTAGCTCCCAACGATAGAGCAACAGCAACTACGACATCATCAAATGGTGTTACAGAGGGATATCCGTAGTTCCAAACGATAACAAAAATTAACCAAATAAAGAATACTTTATAATTCATTTCTTATCCTAGTAGCTGAAATTTCTTTTATATCATCAGGTGGTATTAGTTCATTCAAATCGTAACCTACATCACGACCATAGTTTACAGACTCAATAGGTGGTATATTAATTACTTTTATATCCCCGGCTTCTATCTCATCTACAAATCTATCTAAAATTAGTTTTATTACATGATTGGAGTGATACGGATTGTTTTCTGGCTCAGTATCATGTATATCCATTATCGCTATACATACCCTTTTACCCTTATCCAACATTTGTCTAACACACCACTCATGACCATCATGAAATGGTTGAAATCTTCCTATGTAAAGTGAATACCTATTTTTAGAAACCATAATTAAATAACTCCAAATCTCTTCTGTATACATCAGAAACAATTTCTACTAACTTTTCTGTATACAAATCTTTATAATTAGCAGCAGAATATTTCTTTTTAGTTAGATTTCCTCCAACATTTATTTTGTCAGCTAATGTTTTCCAATCCTCATTTAAATTTTCAAATTTTCCTACATAATCTATAAACTGAGATCCTTCTGAATACTCAATGTAATTACTCTGAGGAAACCAATGGTCGTTAGTAAAAGAACCATCCTCATATTTTAAATGTCCGATACCCCTATCTATTACGAAAGAACCAAAATTATTAACTACTTTTTTCTTTACATTGAAAGCTCTCCAAGCAGAAACTAATCTTTCAAATGGATTTCTGACAAAGGTGAATTTGTAATAATCATTTTCTATTTCAGAATCAGTAATATTTTCCAACCAGCCATTAGTTCCCTTTTTGAAATAATATGGTCTACTAACTTCTTCCATATCCGATTTTCCTAATGAGTCTACTATTGAAGTTCCAGCAGTTCTTCCTGGTCTTGTATAGATAAATTTTCTTTTTTCTGAAACAAATGTGGTGGTAAATATATTATTGCTAATGTGGTTTCTAAATTTAGAACTCATCAATAACCTCTTTCATTTTTGTTGTATCCATAGAACAATCTGTTGCCATATTGACATCAGATATATCTTTTAAATAAATAGGTTCAATATTATTATTTTCTTTTTTTACAAAGTCGTAAACAGATTGAGACTTACCACCGACATTTATTATACCAGTTTTATCTAATAATTTCAAAGTAACTTTAGCAGCATCTTCAATATACATAAGACTCTTTTTCATATCTTTTAAAGCTTTTGAATGTGGAAATGGTTTCTTATTCATAGCCATCCTTAGTATTAAATGGTTGTCATACATTTGCACTGCACATTCTCCACCTAACTTAGACCAGCCATATTTAGTGAATGGTTTCATAGTATCAGTTTCTTTATAGTTCCCGTCAATACCCTCATAAACATAATCAGTAGAAATATATACTATCTTTTTATTATATCTTTCACACATCAATACTATATTAGAAGTTCCAATTATGTTAGTTTCTATACTCAACTTAGGATTATCTTCGTGTATAACCATTGGTCTTGTAATAGCGCCTGCGTGTATTACATAGTCAAATTGTTCTAAATGTGATTGTACATATCTATCTATACTAACACTATCTCTGATATCAAGCTCTTTTTTTGTAGGTGTTAGGAATGAATGATGTTTTCCTTGTTCGACTAAGTGTCTACAAAACTCACCATTGCCGCCTGTAATTAATATTCTCAATCAAACTCCAAATTATTATTGAACTTAGCTTTAATTTGATTACCTTTTTTGTCTTTAGACCAATACATCACACCTAAAGTTTTTCTATCCATACCCTCTGTAATTTCAGGCAAACCGTGCCAAGAATTTTCAGAACATTTGAATACATTTAACTGATTAAATTTATATGGTATAGTTCCGTGCTCTTCCCCATTATGTATCTTTAAATCAAATGATGAATCGTAGTCTTCTGACAAACAAAGTATAGCACTATACTCTCTTTTCCAATCATTGTGTATTCCGTGATGACTAGCATCAACATGCATTCCTAAGTAACCACCTTCTCCATTTTTATTAGGAGTTAACATCATACCACCACCATAGTGAGACATATCAGGAAAAGCATTATCTGTCAAACCCATTACTATGTTGGGATCAAAATGTGTAGATATATAATCCAATAAGAGTAAAGCAGCAGGCGGTACATTTTCACGACCTAACTTAGAACAATATTGAATCTGCCCAGCATCATCACCACCATACTTTACCCAATCATCTACTAAATCGTAACTCTCAGCTGCGGCTCTAACTAAGGATGGGGATGGTATAAAATCTTCTATTGTTATAGCTGGGTATGGTTTATTTATTCTATTTACTTTCATTTTTTAATCTCCTAAATTCATCATAATCTTCTATATAATCGGAAGGATCGTATAGAGTATTTGATAATACCAGCAGAATAGAATCTTTAGAATTGTAAACTTGTTCATCCCAAATCATCTCAGGTATGTATAAAGCCTTCCACGGTTGATTTAGTTTCCAAGTTCTGACACCACCCATACCATCATCACACTTCACATCAATGACACCATTTATAGAAATCAGTAACTGTTTGGTTTTATGGTGGCTGTGCTTTCCTCTGTCGTTCTGATTATGTACACCAAATACATAAAACATTCTTTTGACTTCAAATGGAACATCTTTATCAAATTCAATTGGAGCTAATCTACCATCAGATTCGTCAAAGAATTTTAGGTTAAATCTTTTTACATCGTCTATAGTTGTCATTTATTCTCCGTAACCCATTCTTCTCCGAAATGACCAACTGGTACTCTAAACTCATCATCAGGATTATACTTTTCTGTTAGATAATACAGCAGTATAGAGCCTGGCTCTAATGCTTTATATCCGTGGTAAACTCCTGGTTTCATTTCAATCACCTTTGGATTTTTATCTGATAAGTACACAAATTCACAACCATCCTCTTCCGTAGCCATTCCTACTTTAAAAGAACCTTTAATACAAGTCCAATAATCCGATTGTATATCGTGTTTGTGCCAAGCAACAATGTGTTCTGTACTATTAACATATGAAACATTTATTTGTCCATCTATAACTTCAAAAACATCCAATAACCTTTGAGCTCTATCATCCTCATTATAATACATATCATTCTCCTTTACGAAAACATCATTATTTTTGGTACATGCGTTATGAATTGTCCACCATTTTTAACAAACTCACTTTCTTTATTTGCTATAACACTTTTGAAGTTCCAAGCACCTAAGAAAGCATAGTCGTAATCATTTAAGTCTACCGACTCTCTATCTACAACAGGTATATGGCTGCCAGGAGCAAGCAAGTTCTGTTTATCTGGTGTTGTGTCTGTGATACAATCAATCAAAGAACTATCAATACCACAATAATTAAATACAGTAGTAGACTTTGATGTAGCACCAATACTGATTATCGATTTACCATTATGTTTGAGATTACTTAAACATCTAACCAATTCATCTTTTGATTCCTTTACCCTTTTAGCAAATATCTCATAAGTTTCAAAGTTATTGATACCGAAGTCTTTTTCTTCTTTTAGGTTTTCTCCAACGCTATCTCCTGATATACAACTATCTATATGACAAGCGTAAATTCTATTAGAACCACCATGAACTGATAGATTATCTACACTAAAAATCTGTAGTCCATTTCTTCTCAGTATATTATTTAGAGCGGTTACAGAAAATACATGCGCATGTTCATCATATATTTGGTCATAAGACCCTCTCTCTAACATACGAAGAAGTGATGGGTCTTCAAATACAAATACTCCACTAGGAGATAGTAAATTTTCAATAGCTTTAAATGCATCATCTAAGTCTTGTATGTGACATACACAATTAGCAGAGTAAATTAAATCCATATAACCATTTTGTTTCACAATCTTCTCAGATAAATCAGTAGTCCAAAACTCTGTGCTAGTTTTGTATCCCATATCTGCTGTAATCTTTGCAAAGTTATCACAAGGTTCTACACACATAGAACTATCTTTATCAAAGTTACTTATAAAAGGACCATCATTAGAACCTATTTCCAAAACTTTTTTAGGTTTGAATTTCATCTTTAACATTTCTGCAGTTTCTTTGAAATGATTAACCATCGGTGTGGACAATGAAGTGTTGTATTTATAATCTTCATTGAACATTAACTCTGGCTTAACAAAGTCTTTCATAGATACTAACTTAGTATCCTCATCAAAAACTACTTTCAAATCAAAGAAGAACTCACCACTAACCTCATCTTCTTTTAAAAACTTATTTGCTATAGGTTGTCTACCTAAATCTAAAAACTCTTTTTTCATTACAACTCCTTATTTAAAAACAGTAAATCTTTTTGAATTATCTCATCACCTTCGTAATGTTCACCGATACTCATTTTCTCCACAAATCCTACATCATTCATATAATCAGTAATTTCCTTATCATTAGGCGCACCTTCATTATATTCTATGTAAGCAACCTCTAATACAATTGCTGAAGCTTTACTAGCCAATTCTTTACCACCTCTCATTATATCTAACACAGAACCTTGTGTATCTATCGTAATCAGTTCAAACACTGCGTCATCTTCAAAAATATTATCTAATTTTTGCAAATTAACTTTAGTTTTTTGTACAAGTTGTGGTATATCCCAATAGTTATGTTCTTTGTAATAAGAATTACCCTCTGTTTGAGGTTTATCACTTCTTGTATAAAAAGTAACCTCTCTTTCCTCATCACCCAATGCAGTAATAAGGTAACTATCTCCATTCATCATAGCTAGCCTATCTAAAACACTCTCATGTAATGGATTAGCCTCTATCATAAAGACACCAACATCAGGCCAAACTCTTTTAGACCAACTATGAAATTGTCCTGTGTGAGCTCCTATATCTAATATAGCATTTGGATTAATGCCCATATCCTTAATCTCTTCAAGCCTCATTGTTTCGCCAGTTCTGTATCCCATATTAACTCTTTATTTTTTTAATTAAAATACCATGCTCTCTAAAATATAAATAATCAATATTTGTTCTTAGAAAACAATTTATAGCATGTTCTGGTGTTTCTACAATTGGTTCTCTATCATTGAAGCTTGTGTTTAAAACTATAGGAACGCCTGTTTTTTCTTTGAATTTCTTAATAAAATTATAGTACCATTTATTGTCTTCTTCCTTAACACTTTGAAATCTTGCTGTATCATCATTGTGAACTACTGCAGGAACTTTCTTTGACATACCATCTTTAAACTTTAATGCCACACTCATATACGGGCTACCAACATCGTGCGTAAACCAATTCTTCACTTCATCTCTCATTATAGATGGAGCGAATGGTCTAAACCATTGTCTGTGTTTTACCTTATCGTTAATAATATCTTTCATACTTTTACTTCTAGGGTCTGCTAGTATACTTCTATTACCAAGAGCTCTACGACCTGATTCTGAACCACCACCGAATACTGAAATTACATTGTCATCTTTTGTTAATAATTCCACTACATAATCATCAGATGATAATTCGTAACTTATTTTATCAGAAGCTTTATGTATATCAGACCAACAATCATGTACATCGTAAGTCTTACCTAAATAAGAAGTTTTATTTTTTGGATTATTATATATTCTTGGATTATCTAAAACGTGATGCCATACGTATCTACACCCACCTAAAGTTAAACCAGCGTCATAGGGTATAGGATCACAGAATATATTCACTTCTGGGTACCAATCAAACATCTTACCCACCATAACACAATTCAAACTTACTCCACCTGATAAGCAAATGTTTTTTGGTTTATACTTTTCTACATAGGAGTCAAATAAATTTTTACAAACTCTCTCTGTTTCTAACTGAAGTGAAGCTGCTATATCAAATTTATTCTGTTCTGATTTACTCGCCTCTTCAATTAAGAAATCGATATTATCTGGACCAGTTCCACCACTACCCATATTTTTGAAATGCCCGATATACCTATCAGCATCACCGAAAGCAGCCATACCCATCACAGTTCCTTCCTCTCCTCTTTTTACTGCATTTCTATTTAAACCAAAGATATGATATGTACAATGATCCCAATATACACCAACATTTAATTTTGCTCTATCAATCACTTCGATTGGTTTTATTTTATTACCTTCTCCCAACCAAAATGTAGTAGCGGTGATTTTAGCATTCGAATTAGGCATACTATCTAAATCACCCCAAGTGTTTTCTCTACCATCATTATAATCTACACCACCACCATCAATCGTAATTATCAAAGCATCTTCAAATTCACTTGTATAAAATACATTAGCTGCGTGTGCTTGGTGATGATTTGTTATGTAAAGTTTTGAATTTGGAAACTTACTCATAAATGATTCTTCATTATAATTAAAATATTGAACAAATTTGCCTGTTCTATTAGTTACAACATAATCAAAATTCAAATCACTTTCTATATCTAATGCTAATTTTAAAGAATCACCTTTACATCCTTTTTGTCTATTGAACCTTTCAAGCTCATTATGTACTACAGGCAAACCATCCTCTAAAACAGCATAGGCAGAATCGTGTCCACCGTGAACTCCTAATATTTTCATTCTTCTACTCCTTGTAAATAATATAAATCTTCTACTCCTTCACAAACTAATTTTATATCTCCCCAAGCACCACCTTTGTTAGCCCACGGTTTGTGAATACCAAATGGAGCTTTCATATCTAATGGTGAAATATAACCATTATCTATACCGAAAGTAATTACATCTCTTGTTGTCGGTTTAGTAACATACTCTGAAAAAAAGTAATCCTCTGAATATGGTTTTCCTGCAGCAAGATATTCATCGAAGTGATTCTTAACTAAATCTAACATAACCTCTTTATTTCTTATAGATAATGCACCATTCATCGGCAATACCTGTGGTCCGTTATATGGCGGTGCGTATGCACCTCCTGGTTTCAATGTTGGATATAAATCTTCTAATGGTAAGTATAGTTGTGCTCCCCAATATCCACCAATATAATCATACTTTTCAAATTGAGATATTTTATATTCTGAGTTTGGACAAAGCATAGTATCACATTCAAATTTAAGTAACAAATCACCGTCAACATTATCCCAAAACTCTTCTGTTCTCAGTAAATCACTTTCCCCCTCATGCGTCATATTCTCAACACCCAAGTTGTACAATAAAAATCTTCCATTAGAATTTGCTTTTGATATTATCTCACTTTCATCAACTATCTTTTTTATGTAATCAATATTCTTTGTTCCGTGATTTATCTGAATATCCCATTCTTCTGGCAAAATACTGATAAAGTTTTCTAAAACAAACTTCAAAGCTTTATGTTTTCTCGGTTCTGATAAAAATGCTGTTCTTTTCATACAACTCCTTTTATATATTCTTCTAATTTTTTAGTCGGTTTCCAACCAAGTTTTAGTTGAGCTTTTGAGTAATCTGCTAAAGTTACATCATACTCACCCTTACGAGCAGGTATATATTTTTTAGGATAATCCTCTCCAAATAATTTAGCGACTTCATTTATAGAGTGATTTACACCAGTTCCCAATTCAAAAAACTCTGCTTTAAAGTTACCACCAGCACATCTAACTAGCCCATCTACAATATCTTCAACATGAGTAAAGTCTCTTCTCTGTTGACCATCAGCAGTAATAGTTAATGGTTCTCCATTTCTATGTTGTCTTTCAAAAATGCCGAGTATTGTAGAATAATCCCCATCTTCTAATTGATAAGGACCATATACATTATAAAACCTACAAATAGCTGTCTTTAAATCGTAGACATTACTATACAACTTACAAAGTTCCTCCCCACTCCATTTAGACCAAGCATAAGGACTTTCATATAAACCATGATGAAATGAACTTGAACCAGCATACACTACAGGAATATTTTTAACTCTGGCATATTCTAATACATTCAATGTTGATATAAAATTATTTTTTACATGCGGTGATGGGTCTGTTAAAGATGGTTGGATTCTAGCTAAAGCACCTATATGAAATATAACATCAACAGAATTTATAAACTCATCATAATTACTGACTTTGGATAAATCTACATCAAAATACCGACATCCTTCTTGTTCATTCTCTTTTTTACCTGTAGAGTAATTGTCTAAAGAAACCACTTCATGACCATCTTTCAATAATCTTTTTACTAAATTAGTACCGACAAAACCAGCACCTCCTGTCACTATCGCTTTCATAACCTATCTCCTTTAATCTTCAATTGAATGGATTCTTGTTCTTTTATCCTTATCTCTAAATAAATAGTTTTTAAAATTCTTTAATTCAAATTTTATTTCATTATTTTCTAAATGTTTTTGTAATATCTGTTCATGACCTACATTGTCTGGTTTATCACAGTAGTGTGCAGTTTTAATTCCTGCATTATGTGAGTCTATAGTTTCTTTTATGTATAAAAAGGTATCAGAATAAATATTCATATTTTTACTTGAACCTATAGCAAACTGATCATTGAACCCATAGTTATGATTATTATCATTAGGTGCGTAGACAATAGAATTATCAAACTGACTAAGATTCAATGGTTCGGATAATCCAAAGTCTGCTCTGGTTCTTATAACCCAATCATATTCAAAACTATTTTCTTTTTCATATTCCTTTTTTAGTTCGTTGCATTTGTAGATACTATACATACCACTACAGACACCAAATGCGTTTGTAAATTTTAACTTTCTTTTTTCTAATATTTCAGGAACATTTAACTGTAGCTGCTTCTCAATTAGAATCTTATTGATATCAAAATTATCATACAAACTACCAACCCAATCGTTATTTACAAGTTCACTAACTTCATCTTCTACACCATTGTAAAGCACCTTTTTAAATGTGCTTTTATTTTTAGTACTATCCCACCAAGCATGAACAAAAACCTCAAAATCAAATTTCATATTTTCTAAAATATTCTGCACACCTCTGTTTATATTTCTTGGTTGTCCAGATATACATAATGCTACTCTCATACATACCTCACTATATAATCACTACAAACTCCCGCACAACCTTTTATATCGATTGTTTGTAATTCTGGTAAAACACATATTGATTTCTCTGTAAGTGGTTGTGTTGGATAAGTCCAAATATATCCTTTAGATGTCAAAGTAACATTATCAGTTTGATGAAAAAAACAATGTGCTCCTAAATCTAATAATCTTTTTAGTGCTTCAATATTCTTAGCATGACACCATACTTCTTTCTTTTTAAAAAAATCAGTATTAACTCTATATTGAGGTCTATCGTGACCTGTCCACCACGCATCTGTGTACCAAACATCAATTTCCACATCAAATCCTCTGTCAATTGCTTCCTCACAATATTCTTGATTATTTTCTAAGTGTGGATTTAATCCATTCATGTTACCTCTATGTGATATTAAAATCATTAACGTACCTCTCTAAATCTTCAGGCGTTCCTAATCCCCACATCTTATCTATTGAGAACACCTTTATTTTTTTATCATCATCTATAGCTTCATTATAAACAGGACAAACATAAAACTCACCATTAGTTCTTATATCTTTATCTATCATTTGTTCTGCATATTTAACATAATCAGAACCCTTTCTCCAATAGTAGACACCTACTGTTGCTATATTAGATATAGGTTTCTTTTCAGCAACTTCTGTTACGAATCCATCCTCGCCTAATTTAGCAAAAGACCACTTCGGATGAGTAGCTTCAAATGAAACTATCCCACCATCAACATCGTCAGCAACCATAGAATACATAAACTCATTTGAATCCCATTCTAAAAATTGGTCTGAGTTTGCCATAACCATTGGTTCATCATTATCTATAAATTTCTTAGCTAGTAAAGTGGTACAAGCAGCACCTTCTGTTATACCATCTACTTGTACTATCTCACAATTATTATTCGTTATCAAATTTAGCAAATACTTCAAATTGTATTTTTCGTAATGACTCTTCTGAACTATAAATATATGTTTAGCATCTATGTTTAAGTTTTCAACTACAACCTGAATCATAGGTTTACCATTAACTTCAATTAGTGGTTTAGGAAATGTATAACCAGCTTGTTCAAATCTAGAACCAGCGCCAGCCATCGGAATCAAAACATTCATATTACCACCCTGCCACTTCGGTTTAACTTCTTCATTTTTATTAGCCCTTTCTATAACTTTATTTATCTTATCGTAAGACACATCATTACTATCTTCTACTGCACACAAATAAGCACCACTACTCAGAGCTCCTTTTCTACCAATATGAGAATCCTCTACAATAACTGTTTGATTAGGATTAACTTCAGCTTTAATCATACATTTTAAATACATCTCTGAATTTGGTTTTGGATTCTTGACATCTTGATTAGAATACATAAAATCTATATACTCAAAGAATCCTTTTCTAATCAATTGCAGTTTAGCAGTCTCTCTTATTGAATTTGTAGCACAAGCCACCATATAACCATCAGATTTAAAACTTCTTACAATACTTCTAATTCTATCATCAGCAGAGAACCCATCTATGATTTCAATTGTCATTTTCTGTTTTAATTTCCATACAGTATTATGTAACTCTTCTGACAAACCTTTATTATGAGTTAGCATATTTAATTTTTTAGTGGTAGATAACCCATCATATGTAGATAGATGTTCATCTCTACTTATTACATATTTTTCATCAATCGAACCCAAAGCTTTATTTAAGGCATTATAATGTAATTCTCTAGCATCTACTAACACACCATCCAAATCAAATATAATTAATTTAATCATATCCTACTCTCCAAATAATAATCTTGTACATTAATGTGTCCTACATGTAATATAATCTCATTACCACAACCTATGTAACCACTACCAACTCCCCATTGTTGTGGCATTGAGTATGGGTGTATACCAGTATTCCAACTAGCTCTACTCATTTGTAATGGAGCTCTCTTAGGATTGGTTTCCATTAATCTACAGAACTCGCTCAACCAAGCCCTACCTCTATTGTCTTCTGTATTAAAACTACACCACCACAAATCGTAAGTTAACAGATTACCTTTACTTTCATCTTCATCTAAATGATAATCACCGTCATTATTTCTAGTATAAATACCATCAACCTTAACCATTTGTCTTTCATTGGTTGGAACACATACTCCAAACTTCTTTGTTATTGGTAAAATCGTTCTGACCTCATCTGAGACAAACATCAAATCAGAATCCACAGATACAGCAACATCAGCTGTAGATTCTAATAAACCCTTAGCCTCATAATAATCGCAACAATGCCAACCCCATCTATGATTAGACTTTGTAAATGGGCTTTCCTCTACATCAATTAACCTAACCTCTACATCAGAATAGTTCTTTCCTAACTCAGGTATATCAGTATAAAGTGTTAGTTTTGCTTCTGGAAAAAACTTCTTAACAGAAGAGTAAGTTGGGTCTAATCTAAACTCATCAGTAAAACTACCAGGCTGATTAGCAGTAGACCTAGTACCAAATTCTGAAAATACAAATTCTACATTCATTAAGTTCTCTCCTCAATTATTTTTGCTATGGTATTAGTAGTGCTGTAGTCATGATTTCTACTATTAAACATTATATCTATTTTTAAATCATCACCCGTAAATGGTTTATCTTTGTGGTCATCTCCTAGTATACGAACATCTATTCTATCACTATTGTAAAATAGATAATCATATAAACCTTCCTCGCCATCGTAAAGAAAAGCCTCATCCACAAACTTACAAGCTTCAACCATCAACAACCTTTCCTTTGGTGTCCATATAGGTTCATTCTTTTCTCTACCATCTGGCTGTTTAGTCTTAGTTCTATATTCATTGACTGCAACTATTAGATAATCACAATACCTCTTACATTCTTTTAACATCAATACATGACCTGGATGCATAATATCAAAATAGCCGCTCGTAAATCCTACTATCTTTCTCAAAGTAGTTCCTCGTATACTCTTTTCATCCAGTAAGTTCTATCTCTTCCCATATTACTTGGTGGTATAGCATTAAATTGGTATACCCAAGCTGAATTGTATAGGTTAGTTAAACTATCTTCCCAATAACAACTCTCGTGAAAATAAAATAGCTGCTTTCTAACCATATCCATCATACCAAATTGTCTTGGTAGTAAATTTAGTTCTAAACCAAATTCTTTTCTCATACAATTCATCAATGTTATGTCACTGCCAGTCAATAATATATCATATGAATCAATAATCTTTTGTTTGTTCTTCTCATAAAAATCAAATACTTTATTGAAAAAGTCTTTGTGTGTTTTATTGATAATAACAAAACCAGTTTGAAAGAACTCAAAAGATGGTATACAAAACTCTTTGTTCCAAAACATTTTAGAGTAACCATTTATAGCTCTGTTCATCCACTCAAAATCCCCATCAGTTAAAACACTTGTAAATTTACCATCTGTCATCTCAAAAAAGTTAGGACAATCAGGATGAACTACTGAATCAGCATCGACAACTAATACTTGGTCGTATTCTATTTCGTTGTGTTCTAATATATTTAGAACCTGCCATCTCTGCCAGGTTATTAACATTTCAGATTCAGGACAAATTAAGTCTGACATAACATATACTTCGTGACCATTCTTTTTAGCCCAAGCTTTCCAAGACTTTATTCCCCATTCATAACCTTGATGTCTGTTTGAATGACCAATACTTGATGCGCCAGTTAAATCTTTTTCTCTTTTGATATAAGGTATAAAAATTATATTCTTCATTTTTTTCCTGTATGTTTTTCTAAGTAGAAGTAAGAGTTGTCTCTACAATCACCATCCATATAATTAAATTTTAATTTGTTCTTCCAAGCACAATAATTAAAACTAAGTTGGTCTCTCTTACTACCATACTTAATTTCTGTCCACCAATCTTCCATAGTTTTTATACAATCTTGTTCATTGTGCTTTCTCAATATAACACCACCTGTTATTAACCCATTTTGTTTTGGGTATTCATCTTTTACATATCGTTGCATTTGATTTATTATTAGTTCTGGTTTATCTTTGAAATTCAACTCTCCCCTTTCAGGTGTAAGTTTCATATTTTTTTCAGCTAATTGTAAAATAGTGTTAGCCTCATCGTAAATACAATTTCTTTTATCATAATCTGGCTGCAAATTATGATTATGAAAAGCTATATTAGCATCACTTAAATATTTTTTTACCAACTCATCTACATTACCTTTGATAATGTAATTACCATCTATATAAATACTAATATCATATTCGCTAAAATATCTATGAGGAAGTATTTTATAACGCTTAGCATTTCTCATATTATCATCATACAAAGGTATACTGTTACTTTCACTAAAACATTTAAAATCCCAACCCTTTGGTAAATTTGGTTTTACTACATCATCATAATCACCAAATACAGATGTATAAACAATACATTTTGGCATATCAGACTGCTTTACCATTTAGATAAATTTCACCACGAACAAAATTATGAGCTATTGGAAATTGTCTTTGGACTGTATAGACTTTTGAATATCTAGAAACCAATTGAGTTGTTCCACATTGATTTCCAACATTGTACTTGGCTTTACATCTAATATAAAGTTGTATTCTAATTGGCATATGCCTCATATCTAAAGCCAGGTTTATGGAATTAAAAGAAGTTTTACTAATTGGCACCGATGACCAATAAAAATGCTTTAAAGATGGGTCTATGACATCTAACATCAAATTATCATTCTCATAGTCATACCTATCTGATAACAACAAACAACCGAATTTATCATCTGTATATTCTTTTATAATAGCATCACCTAATTTCTTTTCTTCTTCGCTAAAGTATAATTCAGGAGCAGAGTCTTTACATTCATCTTCTTCAAGTTGCCAAAACTTTAACATCTGTTCTAACATTGGGATATTTGGATTATCTTTGTTATAAACTCTGTAATGGTCGTGGAATATTTCTCCTTTAACGCTGTTTACAAAACCATCAACATATGGATTATTCTTAAAAACATTCACGCCGTTTTTAAATGGATTTTTCCAACTACTCCATTCGTCTCCAATATCTCCACATATTTTCTCTTGTAATTTTGCTGTAGGTACATAAACTTTACAATCAGGATATTTTTGTTTGAGTAATCTTGGCATAGCAGACACTACACCCCAATCTCCAATACCCAAACACATTCTCATAACTACAAATATTTTATTGCCAAGATATTCATCAGGTATCCGTAACCCTTCTGATTCTTCAAAACCCAAAACATCAACATCACCAGCTTTATATAACAAATTATCGACAATTCTAAAAAATACCATTGGTTCTATCATAGCTGCCTCACATTCATTTCTTTACTAAAATTCTTATTATAGAACATATTCTGTTTCTCTTGCTTTTCTATAGTTTTCGGATGATACAAACTCAATTCTTCTTGTGGTGGTAAATGAGCATATGTTTTACAACCTGTAATATATTCATGTAGTGGTCTAGTCCATCTTATAGATTCAGCCCTTCTGAATACACGAGCTTGATAATCAGGATAGTTTACCCAACCATTGTCTGTAACTCTCCAACCCCATCTTTGTATATGTTCTTCTTTCATATCTTCAATTGTATTCACTCTTGGTATCCAAATCAAATCAACTTCGTTTATCTTTAATATTTCTTTTAATTGTTTTACTAATATTTCGTTTGGATACTCATCAGCATCTATATGAAATACATAATCACCACTACTCTTTTCTATAACTGAATTTTTATGTTCTGCAAAATTACCATCAAGTTTTCTTTTGTAAACTATAGCTTTGTTTTCAGATAGATATTCGCCTAAAACAGCTTCTACCCTTTCGTCATCACCATCTACACAAACTACTATCTCATCTTCATCATCTATGTTCTTACTTAATACTTCTAATAACTTAATCAGTTCTTCAGCTTCATTGTGAACTGTAATACCATAACTAATTTTCATTCTTTAACTCTTGTACAAATTGTGTTGGTAATCTTAAATCCTCTAATGTTACTGAACTCTTCCTAGCCTTATCGTAATTATAACTTCTGTAGATACCATATTTGTTTATTATAGTTCTCATCTTTTTGTAAAGTTGTTTAGCAGTACCATCCAATTGAACTCTGTATATCTTTTTCTTCTCATCTACTATTTCAGTTGTACCTGCTTGTTCTAATAAAGTCTTCATCTGTACAAGTGTTGGTTTATTAGATACCTCTAACTGAATACCATGAACTAAATACTGACTTGATTTGTTCTTAGCTCTGTTTCTTAACTTTGGGTCTAACACTAAAATAGTTCTACGAAGTTTTCTACCATCTCTATTTTCATAAACGAAAGATACTATATCACCAGGACTAACTTTATTCCAACTATATGGTAGCTTAGCCATTATCTTTTATAACTCCCATAGCTTGACAAGCATCCATAAATTCAAACTGACCAAACTTTTGTGCATTCTCAACATCTAATCTTCTTTCATGACCATCGTATTTTTCTCTATCCTCTTTAGGTATTTCTTCCGCCCCAGCATAATACCAATGCCAGTTACTGACAGTTCCTTCAGTAGATATTATACCCTTTCTCCCATATTAATCACAGATGGAAACC
>Ga0115551_1000577_pt1 | contig 24550 bp, 10 predicted proteins | sample COGITO_mtgs_1103_FD_87179 | JGI IMG/M metagenome (GOLD analysis project Ga0115551, IMG submission 87179) | Pelagic marine microbial communities from North Sea - COGITO_mtgs_110321 | ecosystem: Environmental > Aquatic > Marine > Epipelagic | place: Germany:Helgoland, sampling site Kabeltonne... | reverse complement strand
TGAGCGCTGCGCGCTGCGGCCGCTCGACAACAAAACTGCGCCACCGCTGCCAAGTGCAGCCGTGCCACCACGGACCTCCACGTTACCGCCGCGAGCGTACGGGTCGGTGCTGCTTGTAGCACCACCCGACACGACCACCGCGCCGCCAACACCGCCCGACGACAGACCGCCGCTCACCTCGACAGCGCCACCCAAGCATTTCTGGGTGCACCCGCCGAGAACTGCAAAATATTGCTCTGAGCTAACCGGCAGTGTACCGCACAGGTAGGTGACGTTAGCGACACTCGTCAACGTAGAAAAGTCGCTGATGCATCCATGAAGAACAGCCTCGTACACCGCCACGTTGACTGCGACACCAGAGCACACGTACTCTGTCAGGTTGCAGCTTGTGTTCCCTTGGGCCAATCCACCATCAATCTGAACCACACCACCCCTTCCGCCAGTGGTGTGTGCACCAATGCCTGCGGCGATGTTGACGCTTCCTCCGGGCATATCCCGGGCGGTCGTTAAGCCCGCTTTCACGGTCACATTTCCGCCCACGCCCACGTCGCCGCGGCTCACAAAGATGGTCAGATTACCCGCGCGGCCCTCAAGCGCTCGGCCGGTTCCGATGGTCAGGTCCCCGGCGTCCGCATAGTTTGCGGCGCCTGCGAAGAGGTTCATGCTCCCTCCTCGCCCCTGCGTGCCGAGACCCGCCATGAGCGTGACGTTACCAGCGGATGCACCCATCGTGTTGGCTCCTCTCAACACGAGAGTCCCGCCCGTCACGTTCAGGGTATCCGCCTTGTTGATGACGTACTCGCCCGGACTCGCGGTGCCGAGCTCAATCTGACCCTTGATCGCCACCGTGTCAGTCTGGCTATCGCCCAGCGTGACATCCTGCAGCACGTTCAGATTGGACTCGAAGTTCACCCCTCCCGTGACCGTCATCTTGTTCTCCAGCAGGAAGGATCCGTCGGTGTTCTCCTCCTCGGTGTCGTTGTCCTCGATCCTGAACCCCGTGCACGGATGCTTGCCGGTCCACATCTTGGTGAACGCGGTGAGCTTGAACGTCGCGGTGGCCTCACCGTACACCGCGATGTAGTACGTCCCAGCCTCGGGACGCTCGATCTCGATGACATCCTCCTTGAGCCCCGTCTCTTCGGACTTCCACGAGTACATGCTCTTGGTGGGGTTCCTCACTGTCTTTGAGATGTACAGGTCAGGGTTGCCATCCAGCGGGATGAGCTTGAACCTCGTGGGCTGCGCCGCCTGCGTGCAGCGCAGATGCAACTTATAGTACTTATAGTTGCCAATGCCGACCATGCCGGTCCGCGACACGAGCTTCTCCAGTAGTGTGCCTGCGTTTGAGAGGAGAGCGAGGGTGAGGGCAAAACGTGGGAAATTCGTGTTGTTAGTGATGACCGAATGCAGCGCGGTGACGCGCTTCGGTCCCGCCGATGGGTTCGTGCGACCGGTCCGGTTGGTCGCGGTGATCGCATGGAGCCCGGCGACGCTCCAAAATACCCGTTCAACGCGATGAACCCGCGGCGCCGCTCGCGAACGGCTTCCGGAAAACCGGCGCTTGGCCGGCGAAAATAAGGCAACAACGGGTTCGGCTGCGCAAGGGCACGTACCTGCTCGTGCGGTCCCGATGAGGGTCATGATCAGGATGATCAGGGTTGTCCATCGCGACGCGAATCTGCTCGCGGCGGATCGAGTGTACCTCGATGCCGCGCCCGCGCGTCGGACACCCTCGGGCCGGGAGCCCCGCCGATCCTCCCCGGTGGTGGACATTTCCGCAGTCGGCGCCGAGAGCGAAAGGGTCGACCCGGGTCCGATGCGCTCCTGTCCCGGGGCCTCTTCAGTCTTCGTCGAGAGGCCGTTCCTCTTCTCGTATCGAATGCCGTCTTCGAGTACGGTGTGTTTGTTGTTGAACAATCAGCAATCGCCGCCTGGCGTCGATCGCATTGCGAACGCACCGCCCGCCGGCCGTCGACTAGGTCCAATCATCTCGATCGCAAGCTGCTCGCCGGCGGAGGGCGGGAAAATAACATCGCGTCGACACGAACAATCCGAGATCCCTGGACCTGACTGAACCTGCATACATGTTAACCTTAAAACTAGGAAATGTGGTAATTTGTTTTCACCACACCAGACAACTTAGTCAAGATCGATCAACCGTCGTTTGGGAACTCATGTGAACTTGGTTTTGGCTCTCTGCAGCTCTGATTGGCAGGGGACGGCGCGACGTCAAAACCCGACCGCGCGCGATCGGCGTCCACCGACGAGGGCGCGAGAGTTCACGGCTCGGTTGCGAGGGTAAACCGATACGTTCGAGAGAGCTTGGATCGGTCGAGGGGTAGATCGGGCCCGGGATCTTGAGCGCGGAACGGCAAAATGCCCACCGGTACGTAGGGCAAATAAGCCTAGAACCTCAACCTTGCCGCCCCGCCACGTCTCGATCCCCGCCCCCGCCTCGGAGCTGACCGTCCCGTTTCCCACTCACCCCGACATCGCAGGTGGCGGCCGCGGCGAAGATGGAGGCCCCAAAGACGCCACGGGCGGTGGTGCCGAGGCCCACGCGCGTTACAAGCAGTACGAGTACCGAGCGGTGAGTTCGCGCGCACCGGGCAACCCCGCCGCCGTAATCCAATCTCCCCCGCCCCTCCACCCACCCGCGTTCGCTGACCTCCCGTCTCCGTTCCCAACCCCGCGCAGAACGCGAGCCTTGTGCTCACGTCCGACAACAAGGATCGCGTGACCGGCGAGCCCACCGGCGAGCCCGAGACGCTCTGGGGTCGCATCAAGCCCGGTCAGTTTGGCGACCGAGTGCACCGCGACAAACCCGCCGAGCTCGAGGATCGCAAGAAGCGCGCGCGCGAGAGGCGCAAGGGCGGGATGGACCAGGACGATCTGGACGCCCTGAACGCTCGACGCAAGAAGGGCAGGGCTCAGGCCGTGTCCAGCGTGCTCACCGCCGACGCCGACGGATCTTACCGCCCCAAGACGAGGGAGACGAGGGCCGCGTACGAGGCGCTCCTGGGAATGATCCAGGGCCAGTTTGGGGACCAGCCGCAGGATGTGCTCAGGGGCGCCGCCGAGGAGGTCCTCGAGGTGCTCAAGGACGATCACAAGACGGACCCGGAGAGGAAGAAAAACGTCGAGGCCCTCATGGGCGCGACGAGCAGCGAGAAGTTTGCGCAGTTTGTCGCCGTCGGTAAGCTCATCACGGATTTCAACCCAGGCGGCGGCCCGGGCGAGGGCGACGTCGTTCCCGGCGATACCCTCGACGACGACATCGGCGTGGCCGTCGAGTTCGAGGAGGAGGACGAGGACAACGGGGAGGACAACGAGCTGGACGAGGTGCTCGAGGCGAGCGACGTGGAGGAGGATGACGAGGGCGCCGGCGAGGAGGCTGGGTTTGGCCGGGGCGTGCAGGGCACGGACGTCGGCGGCGACGACGGCGAGGAGTACGACAAGGACATCGTCAAACCCTCGGACATCGACGCCTACTGGCTCCAGCGCCAGGTCGCCGCCGCGTTCGGGTACACCGACTCGGACGCGGCGGAGTCCTCGAAGATGGCTGAGGAGGTGCTGAGCGCGCTCGGGTCGGAGACGGATGACGAGCGGGCGTGCGAGAACCGGCTCGTGCTCCTCCTCGACTACGACAAGTTCGACCTCATCAAGAAGCTTCTCAAATCCCGCGCGCGTGTGGTGTGGTGCACCCGACTGGCGCGCGCGCAGGACGACGACGAGAAGGCGCGCATCGCGGAGCAGATGAGCGCCCGGCCCGAGGCGGCGGCGGTGTTGGACCTGATGCGTCAGACGGGCGAGCGCGCGTCGGCCAAGGCGAGACAGTCCGCGATGGAGGCTAAGATTCGCGAGGAAGCGCGGCAACTACGCGGCGAGGTCGCGGCTGACGTGGCCGACACCGGCGCTGGGGCCGTGGCTGCCGGGCGTAAGATGCTCGAACTGGATGCCCTGGCCTTTGCCGCGGGATCCCACTTGATGTCCAACAAGCGGTGCGAGCTGCCCCCGGGATCTTACCGCAGCGCCAAGAAGGGCTACGAGGAGGTTCACATCCCCGCGCTGAAGCCGAAGGCTTTCGCGGATGGCGAGGTCCTCCGTCCCATCGAAGAGCTTCCAAAGTGGGCGCAACCCGCGTTCAGTGGCATGAAGTCCCTGAACAGGGTGCAGAGCCAGGTGTACAACACCGCGATGCTCTCTCCGGAGAATATGCTCCTGTGTGCGCCCACGGGTGCGGGTAAGACCAACGTGGCGATGCTCACCATCCTCCACGAGGTTGGCCTGCACCGCAGGTCCGACGGTAGCATCGACACATCCGCGTTCAAGATTGTCTACGTGGCGCCCATGAAGGCGCTCGTGGCGGAGATGGTGGGTAACCTCGGCAACCGCCTCAAGCCGTACGGGATCAACGTCAGGGAGCTCACCGGTGACGTCTCCCTGAGCCGGTCCCAGATTGACGACACGCAGGTCATCGTCACCACCCCGGAGAAGTGGGATATCATCACCCGCAAGTCCGGCGACAGGACCTACACGCAGCTGGTTCGTCTGCTCATCATCGACGAGATTCACCTCCTTCACGACGGCCGCGGTCCCGTGCTCGAGTCCATTGTGGCGCGCACGGTTCGCCAGGTGGAGACGACGCAGGAGATGGTCCGCCTGGTCGGACTGTCAGCGACGCTGCCAAACTTTGAGGACGTCGCTGCGTTCCTCCGCATCAACCCTTCCAAGGGCCTGTTCGTGTTTGACAACAGCTTCCGCCCGTGCCCCCTGCAGCAGCAGTTCATCGGCGTCACCGTGAAGAAACCCCTTCAGAGGTTCCAGGTCATGAACGAGATCTGCTACGAGAAGGTGCTCGAGAACGCGGGCAAGTCCCAGACGATCATCTTCGTGCACAGCCGCAAGGAGACGGCCAAGACGGCCAAGGTGATGCGCGACACCGCACTGGAGAGCGATCAACTCGCCAAGTTTCTCAAGGAGGACAGCGCGAGCCGCGAAATTCTCATCTCCGAGGCGGAGCAGTGCCGATCCGCGGACCTTCGAGACTTGCTACCCTACGGCTTTGCCATCCACCACGCCGGCATGACTCGCGCCGACCGCACATTGGTCGAGGAGCTGTTCGCGGACGGTCACGTGCAGGTGCTGGTGAGCACCGCGACCCTGGCGTGGGGTGTGAACCTTCCGGCGCACACCGTGATCATCAAGGGTACGCAGATGTACAACCCGGAGAAGGGCGGATGGGACGAGCTCAGCTTCCAGGACGTGATGCAGATGATGGGCCGTGCCGGTCGTCCGCAGTTCGATACGTTCGGCGAGGGTATCATCATCACCCAGCACAGCGAGCTGCAGTACTACCTGTCTCTGCTCAACCAGCAGCTTCCAATTGAGTCCCAGTTTGTGAAAAACCTCGCGGATGCGCTCAACGCGGAGGTTGTCCTCGGCACCGTGCAGGACTCGAGGGATGCGGTGAACTGGCTCGGTTACACCTACCTCTACGTCCGCATGCTCAGGAACCCCAACCTGTACGGAGTCGGCGTCGATGCGCTGGAGGATGATCCCACGCTGGAGATGCGCCGCGCGGATCTGATCCACACCGCCGCGACGCAGCTGGACAAGGCGGGCCTGTGCCGATACGACAGGCGCAGTGGCCACATGCAGGCCACCGACCTGGGCCGCATCGCGAGCCACTACTACATCAGCCACGGGACCGTAAAGGCGTTCAACGAGCACCTCAAGCCCACGATGGGAGACATCGAGCTGTGCCGCCTGTTTGCCCTCGCCGAGGAGTTCAAGTACGTCTCCGTGAGGGAGGAGGAGAAGCTGGAACTCGCCAAACTGGCCGAGCGCGTCCCCATCCCGGTGAAGGAATCCATCGAGGAGCCCACCGCGAAGATCAACATCCTGCTTCAGGCTTACATCAGCGGCATGAAGCTCGAAGGCTTCGCGCTCATGGCTGACATGGTGTACGTCACGCAGTCGGCGGGGCGCATCCTGAGGTGCATCTTTGAGATTGTTCTCAAGCGCGGTTGGGCGCAGCTCGCGGATAAGGCTCTGGCGCTGTGCAAGATGGCGGCGAGGAGGACGTGGGGCAGCCAGACGCCGCTGCGTCAGTTCAAGGGTATTCCTCACGATATCCTCATCAAGGTTGAGCGCAAGGATCTGGCGTGGGAGCGATACTACGACCTCTCGTCGCAGGAGATTGGCGAGCTGATTCGCTTCCCCAAGATGGGCAAGGCGATTCACAAGTTTGTCCACCAGTTCCCTCGCCTCGAGCTCAGCGCGCACGTCCAGCCCATCACCCGATCAGTGCTCAAGGTGGACCTGGCCCTCACCCCGGACTTTCAGTGGGACGAGAAGGTGCACGGGTACGTGCAGGGCTTCTGGATCATCGTCGAGGACAACGATGGCGAGATGATCCTTCACCACGAATTCTTTTTGCTCAAGCAGGTCAACGCCGAGGAGGACCACGCGGTTTCCTTCACCGTCACCCTGCTCGACCCCTTGCCGCCCCAGTACTTCGTGCGCGTGGTGTCCGACAGCTGGCTCGGGTCTGAGACGATCATCCCAGTCAGCTTCAAGCACCTGCTCCTTCCGGACAAGCACCCGCCGCCCACGGAGCTGCTCGACCTGCAGCCCTTGCCGGCGTCGGCGCTGAAGCAGGATGGATTTGACGGTCTCTACGCGCCCAGGATCAAGCACTTCAACCCGGTGCAGACCCAGGTGTTCCAGTGCATGTACAACACCGACGACAACGCACTCATCGGCGCGCCCACCGGCAGCGGCAAGACGGTCTGCGCCGAGTTTGCCATCCTGCGCATGCTCAACAAGCTGGCCAAGAAGGAAACCGACGCCGTGCGATGCGTGTACATGGCGCCCACGCCGGAGCTGGCGCGCGAGCGGCTGCAGGACTGGAGCGCGAGGCTCGGCGACAAGCTCGGCGCGCGTGTGGTATCTCTGACGGGCGAGACGGCGGTTGACCTGAAGCTGCTCGAGAAGGGCCAGGTGGTCATCGCCACGCCACAGCAGTGGGACGTGATCAGCCGCAGGTGGAAGCAGAGGAAAAACGTGCAGAACGTCTCGCTCTTCATCGCGGATGAGCTCCACCTGATTGGAGGCGCAGTGGGACCGATCATGGAGGTGGTCACGAGCCGCATGAGGTACATCAGCTCCCAGCTCGAAAAGCCGATTCGCATCGTCGGTCTTTGCACTTCGCTGGCCAACGCGAGGGACCTGGGCGAGTGTATTGGCGCGACGTCGCACGGCCTCTTCAACTTTGCCCCGGCGGTCAGGCCGGTGCCCCTCGATATCCGCGTCACCGGCATCGACATCGTCAACTTCGAGGCGCGTATGCAGGCGATGGCCAGGCCCGTGTACAGCGCCATCTGTCAGCACGCGCCGTCCGGCGAGCCCTCCATCGTGTTTGTGCCCACGCGCAAGCACGCAAAGCTGGCTTCGCTCGACTTGCTCACGTTTGCCGCCGCGGATGGGAAGCCCAAAAAGTTCCTCGCGTGTGACCCCGAGGATCTGGCGCCGCACATCGACAAGATCTCGGATCCCGCCGTGCGACACGCGCTCGGTTTCGGTGTCGCGCTTCTTCACGAGTCCATGGACTCTGATGAGCGCGAGCTGGTTGAGCGGGTGTTCACGTCTGGCGCGGCGACTGTTCTCGTGGTCACCGCCCCGCTCGCGTGGGGTCTCACCGCCTCGTGCAAGCTGTCGGTGATCATGGGCACGCAGTACTACGACGCGGGCGGCGCCGCGTCCGCCGACTATCCCGTCACCGATCTTCTCGCGATGATGGGTCGTGCGGCGAGGCCACTGCACGACGACCACAGCGTGTGCGTCTTGCTGTGCCACGCGCCGAGGAAGGAGTACTACAAGAAATTCCTGTACGAACCCTTCCCGGTTGAGTCCCACCTCGACCATTTCCTTCACGATCACATGGCGGCGGAGATTGTGACGCGAACCATCGAGACGAAGCAGGACGCGGTGGACTATCTCACCTGGTCGTTCTACTACCGCCGACTGAGCCAGAACCCCAACTACTACAACCTCACCGGGGTGACTCACAGGCACCTCTCCGACGCGCTCTCGGAGCTGGTGGAGTCGACACTCGGCGACCTCGAGGCGAGCAAGTGCATCAGCATCGAGGACGACATGGACGTGACCCCTCTCAACTTGGGCATGATCGGTTCGTACTACTACATCTCCTACACCACGATCGAGCTCTTCGCCGCGTCTCTCACGGCGAAGACCAAGCTCAAGGGCCTGCTCGAGATTGTTGCGGGTGCGACTGAGTTTGAAAAGTTTGCAGTGCGCCCGGGTGAGCCGAACGTTCTTCGCCACGTGCTGAACCACTCCGCCGTGACGCTCGAAAACAGGCGCACGACTGACCCGCACGTCAAGGTGGCGGCGCTCATGCAGGCCCATTTCGGCCGCATGAAGCTCAACGGTGATCTGACCAACGACCTCAAGGCGATCCTCCCGGATGCGGCGAGGTTGCTGCAGGCCATCGTCGACGTCATCTCCTCGTCAGGCTGGCTCGCCCCCGCGCTCGCGGCGATGGAGCTCAGCCAGATGCTGGTTCAGGGTATGTGGGATAAGGACACCCCGCTGCTTCAGCTCCCTCACGTGGACAAGGAGTGCGCCGCTCGCTGCACCGAGGCTGGCATTGAGAGCATCTACGACCTGGTCGACATCGAGGATGACGACAAACGCGCGGAGCTCCTGCAGATGACGGATGCGCAGATGGGCGAGGTGGCGGAGGCGTGCAACCGCTACCCGAACATCGAGGTGAATTACGAGGTGGTGAACGCGGATGAGGTGGAGGCGGGGGACAGCGTCGAGATGGTTGTGTCTCTGGAGCGCGAGATGGACGATTCAGACGAGCTCGGCGCGGTGGTGGCGCCGCGGTACCCCAAGAAAAAGGACTCCGAGAGCTGGTGGCTGGTGGTTGGCGACGTCAAGAAGGGAACTTTGTCGGCCATCAAGCGCGTCAACCTCGGGCGCAAGCAGAAGGTGAAGCTCGAGTTCCAGGCGCCCTCGGACCCCGGGAACGTCGAGTACACGCTCTTCTTCATGTGCGACTCGTACCTGGGTTGCGACCAAGAGTACGAGTTCAGCGTCGACGTGAAGCCGGCGGCGTCCGACGACGAGGAGTCCGACGACGACGACGCCATGGACGAGTAAAGATTAACACACAACACTGTTCAGATAGAATTAAATAGGATACACTACACTCACGTGCATCTTTGCCTCGACGCCGACTGTGCGACCCAAAAATAGCCAGACTATAAAAAGCAATCTTCTCGGAAAACAACGGTCAAACACAGAGCGGCGAGGAGGGGCCACCTGGGCTGGTCTCCCACCGCGATGGGGTGCTTGTTCTCCAAGTCGGAGGGCAAGGTGGAAAAGATACCCAAGGATGACGAGGCCCCGGAGGAGGATCACGGGAGTCTCTCGGGGGGTGGCGGGGGAGGTTTGACCGGGGCGAAATCTCCCCGCAAGCCGTCCACCGTGTTCACGTCCGACGGCCCAAAGCCCGTTCCCAAGGCGAGAATGTTCATCGATGATGATGACGACTCGCCCGCCAGGCCGTCGGGACCGTCGAAGGTGCTCAAGAAACGCGTCCCCACGCGACTGGCCGAACGCCCGAGCAACTCGGCACCGGACATGGACGAGGTACAGGATGACCTCGAGGCTGAGCTGGCCAAGGCCAAGCCGAGGAAGGGTGCCCCGGCGGCGTCCGCTTCGACGACGGCGGACCCTGACGCCGAAGCCATCGCGGCCGAGGTGGAGAAGTTGAAGAGGAGAAAGAAGGACAAGAGCCGACTCACGGACCTCGACTCGGACGAAGAACCAGAACCCGGTGAGGTTGGTGGCACGAGGGAGGACGCGCTGCGGAAGAGGGCGGCGCAGCGCACATCGACGGTCGGCATGAGCAGCGGGGTGAGAAAGACGGTGTTCGGGGAGCTTGGTGATCTCAGCGATGACGAGAGCTCCGGGCAGTTCATGGCTCCGGCTGTTTCATCGGCGCCCATCCTCGGCGGACCCAGGCCGCTCCTCGGCGGGTCGGGCATGGGTCGGCTGGCGCCGTTGAAACCTCTTGGAGGCATATCCGACGGACCCTCGTTGGGTTCATTCCTGGCGCCGGTGCGTCGGCCACCGGGGAAGAGCCTACCCGCGGTGCAGGAGCAGCCGGTGTCTGTCTACCAGCAGAGGCAGCAGGAAGAGCGACAACCCAGTCTCGCACCGATTTCTGCTCCTCCTCCAGAAAAGGTGGACGACGACGAGGACTTCGTCTGGAAAGACGATGAGGACGGGCCTTTAGCCGCGCCACGACCGCCCGTTGAGGATGTCGAACCCGCGGTATCATCCATCTCACAGCTGGAAGACGACGAAGAAGGTGACCTGGTTTGGAGGGACGACGAAGAAGAAGAGCCTTCCCATCCCCCGCCTCCTCAGCCCGCTCAACCTCCCTCGCCGCCGGTGGTGCCAGACGATGAGGGCGACCTGGTGTGGAGAGACGATGAAGAGACCACTCCCTCGTTTACACGTCCCCGCGACGACCCTCCGACGAATGCGAGGTCTCCTACTCCAGAACGGGACGAGTACGAAGATGACGTCTTTGAGACGGAGGAGACCAAACCCGCGGCGACGATGCTGGAGGAGATGATTGGCGAGACGGACCGGTACGCCGTCGAGGAGGACGACGAGTTCGAACCCGATGAGCTCCCCGATTTATCTTCGGAGTCTCCAGGAGTGGCCACACCCGCTAACGCGGCGAAGCACGAAGATTCGCTCGTTTTGGAGGATGCGACGCCCGTTCCGTTCACGCCCTCATCCGAGCCGAGGCCGCCCGAGGAGGACTGGGGCGGCGATGACATCGACGACGGCTTCGAGGCTGGCGGAGAGATAGACTACGAGGATGCCGCCGCAGTTGATGAGGACGAGTCAGAGGATGATGTCTGGTGATCCCCCAGTATATATAGGTATAATAGCTACTAGATACTACAGTTCTGTCCTGAAGACGAGCTCAGCTTTTTGTCGCCCTTTTCGGCCTCGTGTCCTCCACGATGACGGGTAACATCTCGTTGTTCCTTGGCACGAGCCACGACTTATCAACCCCCAGATCCCGCATGGCTAGTTTAATCCAGTCCGAGTGTGTCACCGCGACGATGACCTGATCCTCCACCTCGTCGAAAACAGACGAGATCCACGTGCGGACGCGACTGACGAGCTCGTTCTCACCCTCCTCCCGGCCCGGAGTCAGGTTCACGTCGTCCTGCGCGAGGAGACCCAACATCGCGGGCCCGTAGCACCCCTCGTTCCCCAGCCTCCCAGCCTCCATCAATTTGCACACGTACGGTTCCTTGGTCTTTTGGCGTTCGATCCTCTTTGCTTCGCTCAGATCCTTGTTCGGGGTGGTCACGTCAAAGTCAAACAGGTTTTCGGGGCCAAACTTCTGCTTCAGCCCGCTATCCACGCAGCACCACCCTCGTTCGCTGACTGCGAGACCCAAGCCACGACTCGGCACGAAGCATTGTTGCGTCATCAGACTGCTCGTGTCGGTCGTCGGCTTCGCGCTTGACTTCGATGCTCCCAGCACTGCGTCGTGTTGTTTACTACTGTGCGCGTTTTGCTTCTCCCAAATACGTTTCGCGCCTTCGTGCATGACACCCTCGTCTTCGTCGAAATCCACGGTGAGCGACCCGACGGTGTCGCCGTTCTGCAATTGAGACGCATCCACGTCGTCTGTCCTGAACAGCTCGTCGAGGTTCTGCATGTCCACGCCCTGCTTGTACGAGACTGGCCGCCGCACCTCGAACGGCACCCTCGTGTCGATCCTCTCCCTCAGCAGTTCGCTCACCGTCACTCGACCACCCTTGATCTTGAGCGCGGTTTGGTTGCCGATACCGATCACCGTCGTACGTAGCGTCCTCGATAGGGGGCTGGCGAACACTCGAGCCTCACCGCCAATCTCCTTACCCAATCCATTCTCGAGCACGTCCCTCACGTACATCCTCGCATTCTGCATGCCAAAGCCCGTCAAGTCGGGGTCCACCAGGTTGCCCTCGCCCTTGTAGTCGCAAGGGATGTCGTTCACGGACTTGGTCTGGTGCACATGCAGACCCCACTGGTTGTGCATCGCCTGCGCGTGACGCAGAAAGATGAAGAGCTTGCGCTTTCCGGTTGCACCCAGGCCCGTGTGCACCGCCGTTCGTATCGTCTCCCACGACTCCACGGACGCGCCAAAGTTGGGCATCGACTGCAGCAGCGGACGCGTCGTGTCGCTTGGATCTCCCTGATGCTCAACATGATCCTGGGTCCACGTCTCGTACGCGAACATGCCCTGCATCGCCACGAACGGGCTCGGCGGCAGTGGCTTCTCGGATTCATGCGAGCCCAGCAGGAGCGACGCGGGTTCGGGTTTGCTCACCCGCACCTTTCCGCCGAAGGCTAGGGTCGCCATCAGCGCGAAACACAGCGCAGCGCTCCCCGCCAGCGCGTATCGAATCGCACCCACTCCCACACGCCGTTTCTCCAACCCCGCATCGCCCTCCCCGAGGAGGGGCGACTCCTCGTCGACGCGCGGCATCGCCCCGCGCGTTATGGGCCGACTTTTTTTGAAACACCCCAAACCAAATCGACCGACTGTCAAAATCGCGATGATGTTTCGTGCGTTATAATTTGGTCGCTTCACATCTGACCGGCGCCAGGCGAGGACCCGACTCGATTACCGCCGAGTGCGCGAAGAAGATGAATACGACGTTCGAGATCGAGGAAGTGTCCTCTGATTTCTTCTCGGCGCTCGAAAACGCAGAGCTGTGCCACGGCGTCAAGCGCAATCTCGCTCTGGAGATCTCGCGTGACGAGCCGAAGATTGGCAAGATTGGCACCCCCAAGCCTGTGATTCCTCCGTTCATGCCATTGGTGAAACGGGATGTCGCGCCCGACGAGCCGAAGATTGGCGATCCGCGGGGCGACCAAGAGAATTTGTGTGTTCCGCAAGAGGGGAAAACGACCGCCCGTAAGCGTCGGCTGCCCGCGTCTCTCTCCCCCGCAGCCAACGAGATCCAGAATGAGGGGTGCCACGATTTGACCAAATCCCCAGTCCTCCCTGATCTTCGCTTCCCTGGGTCGGTGGTGCTCTGCGAGACCCCTGAGGAGGTGGATTCGGCGGTCGCGAGGATTCGACGACTGGCGGCGATTCCGTCGGCTCCTCGCACGCTCGGGTGGGACATCGAGTGGGTCGTCTCTTTCAAGGCGGGAGCAGAGCCAAGGTTGACCGCGTTGATGCAGTTGTGCTACAGACCGCGAGCCCCCGCAAAGGCTGTGTGCTTTCTGCTGAGACTGTGCCTCACGGGCGTGACAGAGGCTCTCCGAGAGTTGCTGGTGGATCCGACCGTAGTGAAGGTTGGTCTGAACGCGCGAGGAGACGCTCACAAGATCAGGAGGGACTTCAACATCCCCGTCGAAGGCGTTCTGGAGCTCCGGGAGTTTGCGAGGGAGAGGGTGCAGCCGGGAAAGGCACCGGAGAGCTACTCGCTGGCCGCGCTCGTGGAGTGGCAGCTGTCGCACCGCCTGCCCAAACACGCTTCGAGTCGCATGAGCGATTGGGAGGCTCCAAAACTCACGGATGATCAAGTGAAGTACGCAGCTCTGGACGGGTGGGCGAGTCTGCTTGTCTTTGAGACGCTGCAAATCCTCCCGCCTGTCACCGAGACGTGCACCACGCCGGCGCCGGCGGTGGCTGAGGATAAGGTGGATGTTGAGATGACTGCTGAGACGGTATGTGTGGACGATCCATGGGACATCAACCAGATCACGCCCGCGGCTCCACCCTTTTGGCAAGGACAGCTTGGCCCGGCCAAGACCGAAACTCACTATTTGCACCTCGATCGAGGATGGAGCGGCGCGCAAATCGCGGCCATTAAGGGTGTACAGGTCAGTACCGCAGACGGATATATCGCCGATGCGATTCGCGCTGGCAAGGCGTACAGGTTTGGAGTCCTCGGCGTCACCCGGAGGGCGTTGTCCCTCGTTGAGAACGCGTGGCACAGGCACCGTAGCACCATCAACGCCGAGGCGCAGCCGATGGTGACGCCGCCTCCTACTCTTCAAGAAAACATCGATGCGGACGCAGGGGTACATCGTCGAACTATTCGTGCCGTGAAGGATATACTGATGGAGCAAGCGCCTGGCTCCAACGTGACTTGGGCCGAATGCGACTTCAGCATCTGCCATCTTCAGCGTCTTGAGTTACTCGCCGCCGGTGACGCCGCTTCTCGTCTACAGCTAATCAGTCCTCTGCCGACTAAACCATGATCTAGTATTGTACATTAAATGTGAATCGATCGAACGGAAGCGTCGCTTCAATGATACGCGCCCATTGGGCCGAAGATGCCCTCGCGTTTCAACGTGCGCAAGAACTCCAAACAGAAAGGGGCCGGATCGTCGGGCTTGAACTGGATCATGTACGCCGACATCTTACTCACGATGGTGTGGAACTCCATCGAGTGTGCGTAGTTCGTTACCTCCTCGTCGAGGTCCGCCTCCTCTCCCTTCGGGTGTTTCCCCGGTCCCGTTGGCACCGGCTCCGCCCTCCCCTCGATCTCCTTGGTGAGGAACTCGATCATGAACTCCAGCGGGTCCTTGGCGAAGGCGGCGATGCAGGCCTGCATCATCCTCGTCATCAGCTCCTTCGCATCCTCTCTCTTCCCGAATTTCTCGTTCGCAACTTTCATGCGCATCTTCTCAAACTCCTTCCTCCGCACCACGTCCGTGTCGATCTCTTCACCCCCTTTTGGAAACCGATGTACGTGAGTCCCCTCCATCTTCGGAAGCTTCCTTCGCGCGCTGCGGCACGGTCCCTTCGAAGATTTTACGCACGCAGCTACGCGTCTGAATACCCGCGGTGCGCTGGGTACTTCGCGTGAACGAGGACGCTTCGTTCCTCGCGCCGCCGAGTATGAGGCCGAGCGGGAATCCAATCCAAATTGAGTGTTCCCCTTGGCTGATTTTCAAGAGAAAGGAGGGCACCCATTTTCGCCGGGCCCACTTCACTCGCCGCGGGGGCGTCGCAAGAGGGCAAACCTCGGTCGGAAGTGAATATCGTGTGCTGCCCGCTGAGGATCTATGGGGAAGGTGAGTGCCTTCGATATCCCTCGCAACCCCACGCGTACCCCGACTTCGCGCGTCTCCAGTAGGGTTTCTCGCACCTTCGTTGACACGCTCCCCCATCCTCGCCCCCGCAGACCTTAGCCCCCGGCGATGCCCACCGTAGGGCGCAGAAGAAGAAACAGCTCGCCAAGAATAAGGCTGCGCGCAAGGAGGCTCGCGATGATGCCCTGCAAAAGTCGGATATCGGAAGCCTTCGCGGCGAGCTCAAGAAGCTCCAGGCGCAGAAGAGCCTGAACACGGAGATGGCGCGGGATAAGGAGCACCGCATCAAGCAGCTCGAGAACGGGATCAAGTGGCACGAGGAGCAGCGCAAGACAAACGCGGGGAAGGCACCGGCGCCGGCACCCGCCGTGCCCAAGGTGAAGGGCATCGGGGCGCTGAAGGGGATGGAGGTTGTCGTCGCGGGCAGCACGGGAAGCCGAGGGCTCGGACTGGGAACGTACAGGCCGCAAGACTCTGTCTACTATCACCCCACGCTCAATCCGACGGGGAGGCCCCCGGCGGGTAAGCCGCAGAAGTACAAGGCGGTGTCCGACTACCAGGAGGAGGAGGAGGCGGACGATGACGAAGAGGAGGAGTACGACTTCCAGCCGTTGGATCTGGTGGTGCAGGGCGAGGGTCCGCTCCTGCCGCCGCCGGGGGCGCCGACCACACTTCCCCCGCCTCCGGGCCCACCGCCTGGAGCACCGCCTGGTCCGCCGCCTGGTCCACCGCCTGGTCCGCCCCCCGGAGAACCCCCGGGTCCACCGCCCGGTCCCCCACCCGGACCACCGCCCGGTCCACCGCCCGGACCGCCTCCGGGCTCACCTCCGCCGGATGACGAGGTCCCTTTGCCTCCTCCTCCTGGACCTCCCCCTTCGGAGGATCCTCCGCCGCTTCCCCCTCCTCCCGGTCCACCTCCGGGCATGGAGGATGAGATGCCTCCTGTTCCCCCTCCCCCGCCGGCGAGTGCTACCGCGCACCCTCCGCCGGGCATGGCGCCGCGACCCCGGATGGTCCAGATGGTCCCCGTCCGTATGGTTCCCGTGCCCGTGCCTCATCAACCGCCGCCACCGCCGCGGCTCAGGCAGGTCACGTCCGCGCCGCCCATTCCCAACCCGAACAATCCGGTCAGGTCCGCCCCGCCCCGCTCGGTCGCGGCGGCGGCGTTTACTCGCGCGGCGGCGCCGACTGTTCAGAAACTGGTGCCGGCGCAGCACAACCCGGCGCTCAAGGCGCTCGTGCCCGCTTCGGTCCGGATCCAGCGGCAGAAGGAGGTGGTGCCGCCGTCGAAGCGACCGCGGCTTCTGAACACAGCGCAAACGAAGCAATCGGCGCCCGAGGAAAAGACTGGGAAGGCGGCTGAGGATGACCAGTATTTGGGTTTTCTGGACTCGGTCTCTGGCCTTGGCGCTTTTGATCAATAGGTTGAATGGGACTCACAAACAACGTAGCTCATAGCTAGTCTAGTCGGAAAGAATAGCGAATCAAAGAAACACGACATCACCATTGCCCCCCGTACAACATGTAGTGGTCCGCGCGCGAGGGGTGTCCGAAGAAGGCGTCCTCCTCCTCGTGCCCGTCGGGAACGCATTCGACGGCTCTTCCGAGGAGGTGCGGCTGAGAGATGACCAGCGTGACCAGGTCCTCGTCCTCGTACTGTCGTCGCAGCTCCACCATGAGGTGTATGAGCTCTGACGTGTCCAACGCGAGGATCGTCGGCTCCTCGAACACGCACTGCACCGCGGCTCTCAGCCCAACGCCGAGGACGGATGATACCCTGGCGAGGGTGTCTGCGAATTCCTCCGGCGTAACCGTATGGCCGCAGAGCGCGCGACGCGACCGCACGAGGAAGTCGTGGTGCCTCTGAGTTATGTGCGCGTTCATTTGCGCCACTCGTCCACCCATGTACGGACCGCTCGGTACCCCGTGGAACGGAGCGTCGTACGCCGCGAACCAGCAACTCTCCTTCAGAGTGGCCCACTCCACGGATGTTTTGGCTCGTTCGCGGCCAGCGGCAAAGTCCACCTTTTGCCAGAGCGCCTCGACGTCGACATAGGTGCTTGCGACCGCCCGAACGCCGACGCTGAGCGGTCGACAACGTCGACTCGATGACCTAGTCGCCCGTGTCGCATCCCTCGGCGAGACGAGCGCGTGAACGTGCCGCGCGCACAACGCCAGCGAGGACATCCTTTTCGCGCGAATTAGTCGAGTCGACTGCTCTGCGAAAATGTATTCGTTTCAACTTGAGACCGCGCTCGCGCAGTCACGGGCCTACTTACGGCTCGAGTTCGACCGGTGGTGCGCGCGGTGACTTGTCGTCACTCGATCCAAAACGTTCGACGTGCACCTCGTCGCTCGAACGCGTCGAGCGAGAGCGCCAGCGAGGACACGTCGTGGCGTAAAATGGAAATGGCGCGAGGCTGACCTGGCGGAATCGCTTTTCCGGAACCCGCAGATCTTGCGGATGGTGGCAGTTCCCCTGCGACGAGGGCCGCGGATTTTGCTGAAATTCGTCCTTCGTGTGCCTTCTGGACTGCTGCACGGTCCATTTTATTTCGTCGTCGAAATGGGCACCGCTCGCTGCCTTGCCGCGCGGCCAAGAAAATGAATGATCGGTCCTAAAAGTATCCTATGGACATTTAGACAGCGCTGGACTAAATCTACCAGGGTCTGTAGACCGTCGATCTCGTCACAGACTCTGGAGAGTCAGACTCTCCTTACATTCCAACAAGGAACTGTTCGTCCCGAAATATCCCAGCAGCAGCAGCAGCAAGACCAGACCGCGATGGCGCACGTGGTGAAGCCCACACGGCGCCTGTCGCACGACGGACGCCCCAACGGGTGGGGCGATACGGTTGGGATCGAGGATGTCCCGGCCAATCTGCGGGTGGTGTCGCTTCTGCCGTCGGCCACCGAGGTAATCGGAGCGCTGGGGCTCCGCGATTGTTTGGTGGGAGTCACGCATGAGTGCGACGTGTGCCCGGACGAGGCGGGGATGCGGGCGGCGCTGGCCGCCGGGGTCAAGAGGGTGACGTCCAGCTCGATCGACCCTCACGTCACGTCGCAGAGAGACATCGACACCGCGGTCAGCGAGCACGTCGCCGCGGCTGCGAAGCGCGAGGTCGATGCCGCTCGGGGCGTCACCGCCGCCGCATCGGGCGACGACGACGAGATGCCTCCGCTGTACAGCGTCGACAATGATCTCGTCGCCGAACTAAAACCAACCGTGATCCTCACGCAGTCCCTGTGTAAGGTGTGCGCGGTGAGCGAGGACGACGTCGGGGGAGCCGCCGCGTCGTGCGGTCTCCACAGCGATGCCCCGTCGACGCTCGCCGAGGTTGGCGCCAGCGTGGAGAACATCGCGGCGGCGTGCGGGGTGCCGCAGCGAGGCAAACGCGCGCGGGAGCGGTTCGAGGCGCAGCTGGCGGAGGTGGCGGGTGCGGTGGCCGGGGCGAGATCGAGTGGGAAGTGCAGTCCCAGGCCGTCGGTGCTGCTGCTGGAGTGGCTCGATCCCGTGTTTGACGGCGGGCACTGGGTCCCCGGGATGATGCGAGTCGCCGGGTGCGAGCCGGGCCTCAACTCGTTGGAGGGATCCAGGAGCAGCAGGAGGGAGTGGGATGACGTGGTCGCCGCGGACCCGGACGTGGTGCTCGTGGCGTGCTGTGGATTCGATCTGAGGCGCAACGCGGCGGACGCGGCTGCGGCTCTTGCGGCGAACAACGGAGACAACCCCTTTGCCAAACTTCGAGCCGTGAGGATGGGGAGGTGTTTCGTCCTGGACGGTAACAAGTACTTCGCGAGGCCGGCACCCGCGTTAGCGGTTGGAGCCGCGCTGGTTGCGAGGTGTGCTCACGACGGCGATGAGAACGTGGTGGCCGCGCTCGAGAGACTCTTGTTCTATCCCGACTGCGCAAAGCTGGACGACGATCGTAACCTGGCGTGGGCTCGAGTGGAGGGTGCCGGTGCTCAGGCCATGGAACTCAATCATCTCCTGCGACAGATGCCCGAGGCGGGGTTCGAGGAACCCGACGTACCGGATATCGAGGATTTCGACGGACTGCACGAGGAGGCATGCGCGCGGGGTGATAACTTCTACATCGATCCCAAAAGTGGGTACATGGTCATGACAAGAGTCAAGCACGAGGCTCGAGGGAGGTGCTGCGGAAGCGGCTGTAGGCACTGCCCGTTCGCGCACGTCAACGTCAGAGACAAGGCGCGATGTATACAGGTACCCGCGATGTTGAACACCCCCGCCGAAGGCCTTGCGTCTGAGGTGATCGTCTTGATGTGGAGTGGGGGCAAGGATTCGTTCTTGGCCCTCCGCGCCATGCTGAAACCCGGCGGTGCGCTCCACAAAGTTGGAACGTCGGGCGTGGTGCTTCTCACCACGTTCGACGCCACCAGCCGCATTGTTGCGCACCAGGAGGTGGGAGCAAAGGATGTTGAGAAACAGGCTCAGCATCTTAACGTCGGCCTCGTCGGCGTACCTCTGCACCGTCACGCCGGGACAGGATACGTCTCGCGTCTGGAGGCTGCGATATCGGTTGTCAAGAGTCTTGGGTGCAAAGTGAAGGCGCTCGCATGCGGCGACCTGCACCTGGAACACATCCGGTCGTGGAGAGAAGAGGCGGTGGGTCGTGGGCTTGGGATGAAAATTTTATATCCCGTGTGGTCTGACGTCGCCGGTGAGAACTACGCGGCGCTGACTGAAGATCTGATTGCCAGCGGCGTCCCTTGCACAGTGACGGCGGTAACCGACGACGTCGCCGCCGCTGCGGGGGCGACGGTTGGAGCCGAATTCACTCCAGAGCTCACGAGCAAACTACAAGCATCGGGCAAGGATGCGTTTGGGGAAAAAGGTGAATTTCACACCTTGGCGCGGGTGTGGAAAGCGCCGCGTCAGCTCGCGTTAGGCATCTAGTTTGTATTTCAACTGCCGGGGTCCTCCCCGGTTGCTTGCTTCACGAGCTGTTTCAGGTCCGCCATCACCTTTTGCTCTCGCAACGCCTTCTCCTCGTAGTTGATCATCGCGAGCGCCGCCTTCTCCTCCGCGCTGTACACCTGGTTCTCCTTTCGGATGCGAATGGCGTTCATGCGCGAGTGCCGCGACCCGCTCATCACGTACCCTAGATCCTCAAATCGGGAGATCTCGTCTGCGCTGAGGCCGACCTCACCACGGCGAGGAATGCGCTTACCACTCTGAACATAGGCAGCCATCGCATCTCCCTCTCCGGGCCGAAGGGCACCACCGTAATCTCCCGGTTGAGCGTGCGCAGCCATCGGGGGCGGCGCGGGGCCGACGAAGTGATTCTCTTCAGCAGTCTGCTCCGCGGCCCGGGCAGCCTCCGCCGCCTCCTGGGCCTTTTGCTGCTCGAGGAACTCCCTGAACCGACGCGCCTCATCCGCACCGTCGGCACCATCCGCCTCGTCCCCGCTGACAGATGAGGACGACGAGCTGTCACTGCTGCTGCTGCTGGAAGATGAGGAGGACGAGGAGGAGGACGGCGATCGTCGCCTCTTCTTTTTCTTGCTCCCCTTCTTGCTCCCCTTCTTGGGCTCGGGCGACGGCGAAGCCTTCCTCTTCTTGGACTTCTTGCCACCCTTCTTCCCAGCGGGTTCTTCCTCGTTCACCACCTCCACTGGCTTCTGCTCCTCGGGTGGAGGCGCGGGCTCTGGCTCCGGGGATGGACTCGGCGTGTTCGCCCACAAGAATTTCGTCCTGGACAGCTTTTCGCGCTTCAACCGCCTGTAGTCCCTGTAGTCAACAGCTTTGGATCGGAGCTCCTCGTCCGACTGGTCTCCTCCCTGAGGCGGCCCGCCTCCCCGGCCTCCGTAGTTGCCGTAGCCGCCTCGCCCGCCTCCCCGGCCTCCACCCCGACCGCCGCGATCGTTGTAGTCCTTGCGGTACGGAGCGTAGTCCGGACTATCTCCGCGCCCTCGACGTCTCGAGTCGTCGCGCCGCCGCCCACCCCGCCCGCCCCTGTCGTCCCTGTCGCGGGACCTCGATCTCCTCCGCGTTGGGGGCGATCGAGAGCGTGATCGATATCGCCGCGGCGAGGGAGATCGGCTGCGGCCCATCGTGGCAAGTCGAGATCTCCGCGCCGGTGGAAGTGAGCCGCCTTGCGCGATTTGGCCAATGTGAACTTGCAAATTATCGGGACATTCCGCATTTGCCAGCGCGAGCCGGACCTCCGATGGGGAGCGCGGCATTCAAGGGAGCGAGGGTGAACCCCGACGGGTCCATCGATTATGGTACTCCGCGAACCCCGAGGACCGCCCGTCGAAGTAGATCGGATACCGGTCGAGCGGTGACCAAGGACACTTACGGATTGGGAAGAATTATGACAACGCCCCACACCCGCAGTGAGCGCCTCGAGGGTGTGAACGGCAACCAGGCAACCCCCGGGGGCAAGCGACTGGAGTTCGCACCGTCAAAGGGGAGGGATGTGCCGACGCAGACACGGCAGAACGGCGAGGTTCAGGTCGCAGATGAGGTGGCGGAGCGCGTCAGCGAGCTTGCCAATCGGGCCGAGGAAGCGCAGCAATCCAAGGCGCCCACTCGTCAGATGAGGAGGGCAGGGGGGGCGAAGCAGCCCTACGGTTCGGGTGGCGGAAGTGGTTGGCGCAATCGCGTGGAGAAAGCGATGAGTAACGCTGGTGCGACCATCTCAGTCGCCGGTCTTCTCAGCTCAGGGCTCAGCAGCGACGCGAGGAAGACGCGCAACTACTTCGACTCAATGCCTCTGTCCCTGGAGGAGAGCCTCGACGTGGACTACGAGGGCTTCGTCGCGGAGTGCACCAAGGTGGAGAAAGTGTTTGAAGATGCAAGGCGAGCGACGGGCAAAGACAAGAAGAGACGTTCAAAGACTCCGGAAGAGGCGAACACGGAGGAAGCCGCGGTTGACTCGGCGCAGGCTTTGCACGACGCTCGCGAAGGTGTCGAGGTGACGGATGCCCGTATTTCAAGCAGTCTGACGGCGATGGAGGGATATCTGAGTCGCGCAAACGAAGATGCGGTCATTCAAAATGTCCAGATACGCTGTCCAAATGCAGAGTCGCAGGAAATGTGGATGAGCGCTCCCGAGAACAAACCGGAGGTTATGAGGATGATTTCGGAGGTCAGATCTGGCGGTGGGTATGGCACGATAGCCCTGCTCGTGTTCGCGGGCGATCTCGGACCAATGCGCGAGGCAGGCAGGCGGCGTCCACTTTACTCAATCGATCCTTTCGACCTTCTCGGGGAGTTGTATGAAGAGCAGAGAGAGCGAGACCTTGCGGCGATGCATATGGAAGCAAACGAGGACAGGCAGACAACCTCGCTTCCGTCCACCACACACATCGAAGGTATGTGCGTCGGTGCTCGAATGATGACACAGCTTCAACTCAACATATCAGAACAGTTCGGCGCGAACGCTCTTGAGACCATCAAACTGATCATGGTGGTATCGGATGCAACACAGTCCACAGTTGTGAAGGACATGCGTGCGAATAATTTTTATGGGTTCGCCAAGCAGCACGTCCTGTTCATCAACCAGCATTCGTATCCTGGATTCCGCTACGTCCCTGAACTGAGGGTGTTTCGTGAGGATCCGACGGCTAGAAGCACTCGGTATGGATCAGGTTTCGCAATTGAGCAGCTTACTTATCCTGGTGAGGCTTTCATGTTCAAGCAAGGTCGGGAGAGGTCTCACCTTGTCGAGAGCGTTTTGGATTATCTGACGAGTGCCGGGGTGGAGTGGATTTACAAAACAAACATCAGGACGGTGGCAGAGGATGCTTTTGACACCAAGTTCGCAGCGCATGCGTTTGCGTTGAGAGAGAAGTGCGACGCAAACATGGTGATTGAAACCGTGGAGACAAGTGCACAGACCAGTTGTAGGTGGGGCAACGTCGCCACGACTTCGACGAGCAACTCACAGTTCGCTCGCATCGTCGGTATGGACTCGATTTCTCCTGCCGATCGAATGAACTCCCTTGAAGCTATGCTGACCGCGCAGCCAGAGAATCGCAAGACTTTGTACAGCGCAACCGGCCGTTGGATGGTGGAGCTCTCCGCGCTGCAGGAGGCTATGGAAACAGCGAGGTTCACGCCGAGCTTCCGCCTCGAGCACTCACTCGAAGCTGAGCCCAATCTTCGGCGTCTCAGAGCCGCGCCGGCCGTATACCCGCAAGTCCATGCGCATGATCTGACTTGTGTGAAAGCGATACGGGCTGTTTGTGTCTCAAGCTCGCAGGAAAAGGCGCCAATGGACCTCGGTAATTCAACCATTGACGATCCGGTAGGTTACTATCAATACGTGGCAAAGGTGCAGGATCGCACCATTGCTTTTCAGACGATGGTAAAGAAATCCACGATGAATATGACTGGTATAAAGGGTCCCGGTATGGTAATGATGAGCTCGAGTGGAAGAAGTCGACATGTGATCGTCGTGGCAGTCACGGACAACGAGGCCTGCGGCAGAATCCTTGATGTTGTCAACGCCTTGCTTATCCCCGGGGTCGATGAATTCCATCTTGTTCACGTCTGCAAGAATGCTGAATCTTTAAAGCGAGCAAACACGATGATTTCTCAGTATGACGTCGACAACGTGGTGCACCTTGTGCGTCATGTCATCCACCAGAAGCAAGGAATTTCGACAGCAGAAGCGATCACGAACAAAGCCATACAACTAAACGCCACGTTGATCGTGGTTGCGTCTGAGAAGCTTGACAGATCCAGGGAGGCGAAAGTCGGTTCGGTAGCTCTTGCGCTTTGTAAGGCGCAGGTCGCATCGGGACAGAAGGACAAAGAGTTGCCGTGCTCCATCCTCGTCATTAAGAACCACTCCAAAGCTCCGAGTGCTGTGAAATCACCGGCGGGCAGTCTTTCCTTTGTTATTGGCGTAGAAGCGAACTCTTCAGAGCTGTTTGAGTTCACCTGCAATCTCGCACGTCGCGGCAAGGACAAGATTTACCTAGCGCACTGTTCCGGACCGATGGGAACGCCTCGCAATGTGTCGAAGGGCGAAGAAACTGTCATCACCAAGTTCAAGCAGAGGGCCATCGCTAATGGGTTTGTCGCCGTGGCTCGCTTACTCGACGGTAAAGCAAGCCTGGAACTCCCAAAACTGCAGTCCCATGTGCAAGGCGATATCATCGCGGTATCCGCATCACGCGGTACGGGTGAAGTTTCTAAAGGTGTTGTCGCCGTGCTGAAAGATCCTCTGGCTGCAGCGGTGTTGGTATACAAACCCTCCTAGCTAAATGTAAAATCTACTCATAAATAAACAAATCGTCCTGTTGCCACCGAACTTGCGACAGTCTGCACACGATTCGACGTAACGCATCCCCGGCTCCTTACCTTCGCCGCAAACGGAACGCGTTTAGGACGTGCCGAAAG
>Ga0115551_1000554_pt1 | contig 25154 bp, 22 predicted proteins | sample COGITO_mtgs_1103_FD_87179 | JGI IMG/M metagenome (GOLD analysis project Ga0115551, IMG submission 87179) | Pelagic marine microbial communities from North Sea - COGITO_mtgs_110321 | ecosystem: Environmental > Aquatic > Marine > Epipelagic | place: Germany:Helgoland, sampling site Kabeltonne... | reverse complement strand
CCTAAACGCGTACGTGCTGTCATAGCGATTGCATCGTCTTTAGCATCACCTTCTTCTTTTACGCTTTCACCACGAACACGTAACTCAACAATAACATCGCCTTCCTGTGCGAACTCAGTAAATGATTGTGCCTGAGTTGGCATTGCCGCTGCTAGAAGCGCTGTGCTGATTGCGCTTGCTAAGATGATTTTTGTCGTCATGTGAAACTCCTAGTTTCTATTATTACAATTTTAAGTTCTTAATTACGTGTTTAACATACTGTTTTTTAGTCGGTTAAGCGAATTTCTTTGCTTCACCACTTTTACCGCCAGTAGATCGTGTTAAAGGCTCTACTTTGCGTTGTTTCTCATATAAGAAACTTAATACTTTTTGTCGATACTGGTTGTACTTTGGGTCATCCGCGAGTTCGATACGATTACGTGGTCGCGGTAGATCAATTTCTAAAATTTCACCCACAGTAGCAGAAGGGCCATTGGTCATCATGACGATGCGATCAGATAATAAAACCGCTTCATCGACGTCGTGAGTAATCATGATAATGGTATTGCCTAAGTCTTTTTGAATCTCCATCACCGAATCTTGTAAGTGTGCGCGTGTTAATGCATCTAAAGCACCAAAAGGCTCATCCATTAATAAAATTTTAGGTTCCATTGCTAAGGCACGTGCTATACCGACACGTTGCTTCATACCGCCTGAAATTTCATCTGGGCGTTTGTCCATCGCATGCCCCATGTGCACGAGATTCAAGTTGTGTTCGATCCACTCTTTCATCTCGGCTTTGCTTTTACTTTTATCAAATATCGTTTTAACCGCTAGCTCAACATTTTCATAAGCGGTTAACCAAGGTAGCAGTGAGTGATTTTGAAAGACTACAGCTCGCTCAGGCCCAGGTTCGTTAACTTCTTTACCTTCTAGTACCGCGCCACCTTCTGTTGCTTGTAGCAAGCCCGCAACAATGTTCAGTACCGTTGACTTACCACAGCCGGAGTGACCGATGAGTGAAATCATCTCACCTTTTGCAATTTTTAAATTGACGTCAGTCAAGGCTCTGTAAGGTCCAGTCGGTGTTGGGAATTCAATGCCGACACCGGTAAGTTCTAAAATAGGGTTGATTGATCTATCTATTATGCTGCTATCTATTATGTTGCTATCAGTAATGGTATTCATGTTTGTACCTCTATTATTCGATGGATTCTTTGATCTTAATTAGCGTAATAATGCTTGTTTATCCCAAGAGAAAAACTTTTGTAACATCAGCATAAATCGATCTAATAAAAACCCAATGAAACCAATAACCAGTACGGCAACCATGATACGACCCAATGAATTGGAGCTACCATTTTGGAATTCATCCCATACGAATTTACCCAAACCAGGATTTTGAGCCAGCATCTCTGCAGCAATCAAAACCATCCAAGCAATACCTAACGATAAACGTAAGCCGGTGAAAATCATCGGAATAGCAGAAGGGATAACAACTTTGAAAACATGAGTTAGGGGTTTAAGGCGTAAAACCTTACTGACGTTAAGTAAATCTTGGCTTATGGCTGCTGTGCCAACGGCGGTATTGATTACTGTGGGCCATATTGAGCAGACCAGTACTGTGATAACGGATGTGACAAAAGACTTAGCAAATAATGGGTCATCACTGGTATATACCGCACTCACAACCATAGTGACTAGGGGTAACCAAGCTAAAGGAGAAACCGGTTTAAAAAGTTGAATAATCGGATTTGCGGCGGCGTAAAGGTTCTTGCTTAAGCCAATCATAATGCCGAAGGGAATTGCGATGATAGACGCTAATATAAAACCCGTTAATACGGTGATTAAACTGGTAAACGTTTGATCAATAAACGTAGGTTTACCGGTATAGCTGCGAATTTTCACTTGATAATCTGGATCTTGTGCTAAGCGATCTGCATTTCTATCGTCTTGACGTTGATAAAACGCTTCTTCTTTTTCACGTTCATTATTATGTTCAGTAATGAGTGATTTAAATTGTTCAAAGGCTTGGGCCGGCCCTGGGAATTTTCCTAATGAGGTATCAATGTTTTGTGCCACGGTTCCCCATATTAATAAGAAAAATAATAAACCCGCTACGGGCAACATGATGGTTTTAATGGCTTCTTGCATCCAGAGCGGCATTACATCATCTGTTATGCTGCCTCCGGAGTTAAATACGCTGCGGGGTAGGCTTGTAATTTTACTTTTCATAAAAACCTCAACTCTTGCGTATTCGATACGCGGGTACATTCTATTAATGACTTTCTTTTTTATCTTCTAGCCCTGTTGCTGGCTAGAAGATAATTTAACTTTATGGCTGAACGTTAAAGTTTGTCTTTGCCTTTTAGACCAATACTGAACTTGTCTAGATAAGCATTTGGTTGGCTGCCGTCATAGACGATGTTGTCGATAAAGTGTTTTTGCGGTGCGCGGTAACCTGATTCAGAAACAAAATCAGGGAAGTCTTTTGCTTTCACTTTACCTTCATTAATCAACTCTTTCGCAGCACTCGCATAAATATCAGGGCGATAAACTTTCTTCGCTAACTCTTTATACCAAGCGTCAGACTTAGGTTCCGAAATTTGGCCCCAGCGACGCATTTGCGTTAAGTACCAGATTGCATCTGAGTAGTAAGGGAAGGTTGCGTTATGACGGAAGAATACGTTGAAGTCAGGCACGTCACGTTTATCGCCTTTTTCATATTCAAAAGTACCTGTCATGGAATTTGCGATAACATCGTAATCCGCGCCGACATAGTTACTTTTGGATAAGATTTTCACGGCTTCTGGACGATTGGCATTATTGTTTGCATCCAACCATTGGGCTGCACGAATCATCGCTTTAACAACACGGATATGGGTGTTCGGGTTTTTATCGGCCCATTCTTGACTAACACCAAATACTTTCTCTGGGTTGTTCTTCCAAATTTCATAATCAGTCACCACCGGTACGCCAATACCTTTGAATACGGCTTGCTGGTTCCACGGTTCACCGACGCAATAACCATCAATGGTTCCCGCTTCCATGGTGGCTGGCATTTGTGGCGGTGGTGTTACTGATAATAATGCGTCGGCATCGATTTGGCCTGAGGTATCACCTTTATGCGGTGCGTAATAACCCGGATGAATACCGCCCGCGGCTAACCAATAGCGTAATTCGTAGTTGTGTGTTGATACTGGAAAAACCATGCCCATTTTGAACGGCTTACCTGCATCTCTATAGCTTTCAATCACTGGCTTTAACGAATCGGCTTTAATGGGATGAACAGGCTTGCCATCGACATGAGGAATGTTTTTCTTCATCTCTTTCCAAACATTGTTGGAAACAGTAATCGCATTGCCGTTTAGATCCATACTGAAGGCGGTGATAATATCGGCTTTAGTACCATAACCCATGGTCGCGCCTAAGGGCTGACCTGCAAGCATATGTGCCCCATCAAGCTGGCCGTCGATGACGCGGTCTAATAAGACTTTCCAGTTGGCTTGGGCTTCTAAGGTGACATAAAGACCTTCGTCTTCAAAAAAACCTTTTTCATAAGCGATGGCAAGTGGAGCCATATCGGTGAGCTTAATGAAACCAATTTTCAACTCTTCTTTTTCGGCATAACCCGTTTTAGCGAAAGCGTTGATAGCGGTTAAAGGGGATATCGCCAATGCGGCACCGGCGGCAAGAGCCAGTGTGCTTCTTAGGATTGAGCGGCGAATTTTGTTGAGTGTGGGTGAACTATCTTTAAGCATGATGCTTCCTTTTAGTCTTTAAGTTTAAAATGATTAAATTTTTATATTCAGTATTTAAAATAAATCGTGAGCAAAAAAAAACGCAAATGAATGCTCTATCCTTTTTTGAATAAAGTATTAATTTGCGTCTTTGCAGTTTTATTTTGCTTTAACCTCTAACCGCCATTGGTTTGAAGTTGCTAAATCTTATATAGCGAGTAGCGTGCCAATTAATAAATAATTAAGAGAAAAATATTCGTTATTGGTGAAACGAACAAAAATGATTAATGTCGGTGCATAAAAAATAGAGAAAAAAGCTAATTGATAAATATTGGTGCAGTAAATTGGGTATTAATGAGTGAGAAGTTTGCTGAATAAAATTTTATGGTCTGTATTTTCTAATAAAAGGTAGGGGGAATAAATAGTGAAATATGACTTTATTAGTGCGGAAAATCAAAAGGTGCACCAGAGAGTGCACCTTATGTGTGGCGAGTAAACTATCCTGCTGTATTACAGAATAGCAAGATGCACGTTATTAAAGTCATCTTCTGGCATCGTAACATTAGCAAGTGCCTGACGATAAATGTCGGGTCGATAACAGCTTGCGACTAATGCGTCGCAATCGGTATTTTCGGGTAGCCAGTGCCAGCGTTTCATTTGCGAGCAAATAAGCTGTCCATGCGACAACCAAGGGAAGTTCGCCATAAAGCGGTTAAAAACCAGTAAGCCCGGCGCTTTGCTTTGTGCTTGGTTGTGGTCAAAGATATATTCTCCGGTGATGGCGGGTATTAAGCATTCTTGGTCAATTAATGGAGAATTAAGAGATAAATGTCGCTCTAACAGGGGTAAGGATTCTTCTGCATGAAACTCAAGCCAATGGCATGCTTGGTAGAGTGCGCGAATTAACGCGTTGTGCGTATTTGGGTTTTCTTCTGCCCACTGCAAAGTGACACCTAGGACTTTTTCTGGGGCATTCTCCCAAATATCCATGCCGGTTAATAAGCAATGGCCATGGCCTTGTAAAATAGCGACTGAATTCCACGGTGCTCCGGCAAAAAATCCATCAATATGCTGTAGCTTCAAATGATCGACCATTTGCGAAGGTGGAAGAATGACGAGATCAATATCTTTATCGGGATCAATATCGGCACTGGCGAGCCAATAGCGCAATTGCAAGTTATGACAAGAATAAGGATACACAGTAGCGAAGACTAATTTTGCTAAACCTTCCTCTCTACGCTGTTCTATCACGTGTTTCATTGTTATCGCTTGATCAAATTCAGCGGCATTCCGTGTAAATAGCTCCTTATGTAGGGTATTGGATACGGTGAGAGCATTGCCATTTAAACCCAAAGAGAATGCAGTAATAAGCGGCTTTTTTAACCCCCCCAAGCCTATGCTGCTGGCGAGTAACATAGGCGCGAGCATGTGAGCCCCATCTAAGTGACCAACGATTACTTTGTCGCGGATGTTCGACCAAGAAACTTCTTGCTGTAATTCAACCTCTAAGCCTTCTTGAGCGAAAAAGCCTTTCTCTTGGGCCACTAATAAAGGAAGGCAATCACTTAATGGCATATAGCCCAATTTTAGTGCTTTTTTCTCAACTTTTGCACCATTCATGCGCGTCTCCAAGGGGATACTTTTAATCAATTAAAGGGTCAGAAATTCCATTACCGAAAGGATATTTTGTGCGATATCAACTAAGGGTTTACTTTGATCCATCGCCATTTTACGCATGGCATGGTAGGCCTGCTCTTCGTCTAAACCTTTGGTTTTCATTAATAGCCCTTTGGCTTTATCAATGATTTTACGATCGGCAAGTTGATCGCGGGTTTGTTTTAATTCTTTGCGCAGTGCCTGATACTCTCTAAAACGTGCAATGGCGACATCTAAGATGGGTTTCACTCGGTGAGGATTTAAACCGTCGACAATATAAGCGCTGACCCCCGCCTGAATGGCTTGAAAGATGATTTGGCTATCACCTTCTTCGGAAAACATGATCACAGGTTTAGGGTTGTGCTGATTAAGCACCGTCATATTTTCTAGGGTATCTCGGTCGGGAGATTCAAGGTCCATGATAATGATGTCGGGCTGATGAATTTCCACATTTTTGATTAAACCCTGAGCGCTTTCTAGGCGGCAGACCACAATTAATCCTTGATCAAGCAAAGCTTGTTCTAATATTGCGGATCGGGTCGGGGTATCATCTACCAACATAACTCTAGCGGGTTTCATTAATCTCAAAGGCTCTATAAATACGGTAACCTTTGCATTCAGCAATTATTAGGCCATTAACATTTGAAAATGTTGAGGTAGGGTCTACCTAACAGTAATTGTTGGTAATGGGAATTATACTGATATAAATTTAAGCGGTAGAAGGACAGAGGAATACATCATGGCTGAGCTATTTAAAGACCACTTATCGTTAGAAAAAATATCGACCTTAGGATTAAGCATCGCTGAGCAAGGTGCTCAATATGATATTGCGTTTGATGACGTTAATTTTCAGCAGAAGTTAACAAAGTATTGTCATGAACAAGGCGAAGAGGAGTGGCCTTCATTATCTTTAATGCAAAGGATCAGAGCTGCTGCCCACGCTTTATACTCGGTAATGCCTCAAAAAGAGGGCGCTGATGCGGTTGTGGCCGCTCTGTATGGCAATGATCAGTTATCCGGTTGGTTATCTTTGGTTGGTTGTGAATACATTGCTATCCATCAAAATTTGAGCTTAGAGCAAGGACTCGCATACTTGCAAAAAATGACTGAATTCTTCAGTGCTGAGTTTGCCATTCGCCATTTTATTATTAAGCAGCCTATCGAAACGTTAGCGATTTTAAGTACTTGGTTAGAGCATGAAAATCATCATGTTCGTCGTCTAGTATCTGAAGGAACTCGCTCGCGTTTACCTTGGGGAATGCGTCTATCAATATTTATTGAACAGCCACAATTAGTGATGCCTTTGCTTGTGGCTTTACGTGATGACGAAGAGGAATACGTGCGTCGTTCGGTGGCGAATCATCTGAACGATATTGCCAAAGATCACCCTAAACTTATTATTGAAACTGCTCAGCAATGGTTGGCCGAAGAGTCGCTAGCGCTGCTTAATACGGTGCAGCGTAAACAACGACGGAAGTTAATTCGTCATGCGTGCCGAACCTTGTTTAAGCAAGGTGAGCCTGAAGTAATGGCATTATTTGGTTATCAGCCTGCTGAGGATGTTCACTGTCATTTATCCAGTGATCAGTTAACGGTTTCTTTTTCCGGTGATTTTAAATTTGAAATGCAGCTGGAAAAAAAGAGTAGCGAAGCGAATCAGCTGATGGTGGACTACGTGATGCATTTTCAAAAAGCCAACGGTAATCAAACTCCGAAAGTCTTTAAATGGCTGGATAGAAACTTCACCGATAAAGCGTCAGAAAGCATATCGCGCAAGCATTCGTTTAGAAAAATAAGTACGCGAAAATATTATCCGGGAACGCATCGCCTAGAGGTGATTGTAAACGGCATAAAAAAAGCCCAAATCGATTTTGAGCTTTTACCTACTTAATGCTAAATCATTAGCTTGTGTCATTACTCATCAAGTAGTGCATCTAATCCTGATTCTAAATCCGTGGTTGATGCTACATCCTTATAAGCTTTTTCTGCATCCATGCCAATGTGTTGGGCGACGGCAAGAGGGAACTTTTCAATAATTTGAGCTTCATCCCAGTTTTCTTTGTGTGCTTTATGAAGGTATTTTGCGATATAAATAATACCGGCATACGTACCGTATTCTTGATCGAAGTCAGCATTGTTTTGATCGTTAATAGCCGCCAGCATTTCGTTTGGAAATTTCCAGCGTTTAGCCAGTTCTGCACCGACTTTGGCACCATCGAACCCTAGTTTTCCACGCTCTAGACTATGACGTTTACCGCCCATCGATTCAGCTTCATCAATACCTTTCACTTCGTTGGGCATAACAATACGAATTAATAGACTACCAATCGAGTTCAGCATGCCGCAGGTAAAAGCGGTTTCAGCCTCGGCTTTAGGTATGTATTGGGCAACCCATTTAGACAGCGCGCCAATTGCAAAAGATTGTTTCCAAAAAGCATTCATATCAAAGCCTTCAGGGGCTTTAAACGAACTGGTAACACCAGAGGCTAATACCATCGTACGAAGTGTATTAAAACCTAATAAAACAATCGCATCATTAGTATTGGAAACACTGCGCGAAGCGCCGTAATGTGCGGAATTTGCAAGGCGTAATACTTTTGCAGTAAGCGCTTGATCCATCGCTACTTTTTTACTGATTTCATCCACATCAACATCATCGTCTTGAAAGCTTTGCATAAGCTCTTGTACGACACGTGGAATATGAGGTAATTGCTGTGTTTGTTCAAAAATTGATGCCATGTTCATTATTGGTACTTCCTTTGTCGTCCCATACATCAAGCATAGGAAAGGATTTGAAAAAACGCGTAACTTTTTTACAGAAAGCCACAGTATTTTTTTGCAGACTTTTATCTAAGTCGTACTAATATCTCAGGGTTTGGTATTATTGCGAAAAATAATGATGACTTGGGGGTTGGTGTGGGGTTAGCGAAAATTGGTTTTATTGGTATGGGGTTAATGGGTATCCCTATGTCATGTCGCTTATTGGCTGCTGGCTATGCTGTTACTGTTTGGAATCGAAATCCTGACAAGACACAGCTGCCTGTGAAGCAAGGTGCTCAAGTTGCAAACAGTCTTACTGAGCTGTGTAAAAATTCAGACATTATCATGCTGTGCGTGAGCGATACCTCTGCAGTAGAAGAGATTGTATTGGCTAAAGGAGGTGTTTTAGAAAACCTAGTGGCTGGAAAAATAATCATAGATTTTTCCAGTATTGATCCTGAGACGACGCGTCGTTTAGCGAAGCTGGTTGCGGACAAGTCATGCCATTGGTTAGATACACCTGTGTCTGGCGGTGTTAGTGGTGCAGAACAGGGCACTCTCGCGATTATGGCTGGGGGTGAAGAAAAATTACTCGATTCTGTACGCCCATTATTAGAACCTTTAAGCCAGCGCATTACCCGAATGGGAGATGTTGGAGCAGGCCAAGTGACAAAAATCTGTAACCAGATGATTGTCAGCTGTAATGTTTTGGTCATGGCCGAAGTTATGGCACTCGCTGAAAAATCAGGGGTCGACAGTACCTTGATACCCTTAGCATTAAAAGGAGGTTTCGCAGACTCAATACCACTTCAGCTTACGGGACCAAGAATGGCTGAACGTGATTATGAGCCGGTTAAGTGGCATGTTAAAACACTATTAAAAGATTTAGACATGGCTAATAATCTAGCAAGAAATAATGGTTCTTCGATTCCCGTTGCAGGCTTAGGCGCTGAATTAATGCGCTTACACGCGAGCAAAGGATTTAACGAAAGTGACCCCTCGACGTTTATAGAGATGTACTCGGCTGATCTGCAAAAACATAAGGAAAGTAAACAATGAAATTAGCCGCTAATCTATCCATGCTGTTTACAGAACAGCCTTTATTGGAACGTTTTTCTGCTGCTAAAGCGGCAGGTTTTAATGCCGTTGAAATTCAATTTCCATATGTTGAGAGAATCGCAGATATTAAAACGCAGTTAAATATACACGATTTAGAGTGTGTTTTAATTAATGTGCCCGCTGGGGATTTAATGGAAGGTGGTGAGGGGCTGGCTTCGGTACCGGGAAAGGAAGCAGAATTTGCCGCAGCCTTAGTTGAGTGCTTAAGTTATGTCACCTCTTTGCGCATTAAGCGGGTCAACGTTTTACCGGGTCGCTGTATGGATGAAAGCAAGCGTGAATTATATTTAAGTACTTTCAAGCGCAATCTAGATACCGCGGCGCAGATGTTTAAGCCACTGGGCGTTACGGTAACGTTTGAAGCGATTAATACGTTTGATATGCCGGGTTTTCTTATTCATAACGTACAGCAGATGCTTGATGTCATTGAAGAAAGTGATCATGATAATATTAAAATGCAATTTGATATTTATCACATGGCACGTATGGAAGAGGGTGATGTTAGTGCGATTATTAGTCGTTTAGGCAATAAAATAGGGCACATACAATTTGCTGATGTTCCAGGGCGTGGCGAGCCAGGTACGGGCGAGTTAGATTTTAAATCTATTTTCTATGCGATTGAATATTCAAGCTATGAAGGGTGGGTTGGAGCTGAATATAAGCCGACAAAATATACTGAAGATACTTTACGCTGGAAGCAATTTATCACTTCTAGTATTGCGATGTGCAGCTGATTAATAACGGTGGTTAAAATAAATCAAACTGAGGACTTTTTTCAATATTCTCTATGATTGAGTCAGTGTCTTCATAAACGACAGCTTCAGAAAATAAATCAAACTGAGCTTCTTGTTGTGCTTTTTCCTGGGCTTCTTGCAGCCTCTTTTTGCGCCTTGCGGCATCGACGCGTTTTTCACGTACATAACAAAGCTGAACCACCAAATGTTTTTGGTATTCAGTAAATTCATTCCAATGAAAACGTTCTTCACGACTGCGGTAGCAGCCTTTGCAGAAGCCTTTGTTATTCACCGTACAAATACTTCTGCACGGGTTTGGCGTGGTGAAAAACTCGCCTTGATCAATCATAGATCGTATTCAGGATCGTTTTTCTTTTCTATTAATTCAATTTTATAGCCGTCAGGATCTTCGACGAAGGCGATAACGGTTTTACCGCCTTTGACGGGCCCAGGCTGGCGCGTGATTTTTCCTTTTAGTTTATCAATGATGCTGCACGTGGCATAAATATCGCTCACTTCTATCGCAATATGACCATAACCATTACCTAAATCATATTCACTAACATCCCAGTTATGGGTTAACTCAAGTACCGCGCCTTCTTTTTCATCTTGGTAGCCAACAAATGCCAGTGTATAGCGGTAGTCTTTGTTATCACTGCGGCGTAGTAATTTCATGCCCATGACTTGGGTATAAAATTCAATCGATTTTTCCAAGTCACTAACACGTAACATAGTATGTAAAATTCTCATGATGTACTCCTAGGCTTTTATATTGAGCATTTTAAGCAGGGTCACGCTTAATCAATTTCTATCTTGTCTTTATATTCGCATAAATCTTCGATAATGCACGAACCGCATTTAGGCTTTCTGGCAACGCAAGTATAGCGTCCATGTAAAATCAGCCAATGATGAGCGTCCATCATGAATTCTTTGGGAATGAAGCGAACCAGTTTTTGTTCCACTTCATCGACATTCTTTCCTGGTGCTATTTTCGTGCGATTAGAGACGCGGAAAATGTGTGTATCGACGGCCATCACCGGATGACCAAACGCGGTATTTAATACGACATTAGCGGTTTTACGACCTACGCCTGCTAAAGCCTCTAACGCTTTACGGTCGTCGGGTACGATGCTGCCATGAAGCTCTATAAGATCTTTGCACAGCTTAATCACGTTTTTGGCTTTGCTGTTATATAAGCCAATGGTCTTGATATATTCTTTTAAACCGTCTTCACCCAGCGCATAAATAGCTTCCGGTGTATTGGCGATGGGGTAAAGTTTGCGGGTGGCTTTATTTACACTCACATCGGTTGCTTGTGCCGACAGGGCAACGGCGACTAACAGCTCAAAAGGGCTGGTATATTCTAGTTCGGTTTCTGGGTTGGGATTTTCATTACGTAGACGGGTAAATATCTCTGTGCGTTTAAGCTTGTTCATACTGATGTTTATTCTAAAGTTGTATGCCGTAGAGAATAAACCTCGTACGGCATAATTGAAAGTGACGTCTAGGTTATTTCAAGGCTGGCTTTCGTCGCTGCCTGAGCAGTTGTCTGTTTAGTTTCTTGCGTCGCTACCATTTTGGTCAGCGGTTGCTTGTTTGTGGTGGATTTATGCCTATCTAAAAAAATCAATAGGGGTGGCAAAAATAGAAAATCTACCAACAAGGCCATTAGAATAGTAATTGCGAGCAACATGCCCATATTATTACTAGGGTGAAAGTGTGAAAACTGCATCACCATAAAGCCGCCAATCAATACGGCTGAAGTCACGAGTAATGCATTGCCGACTGTTTTAAACGCATAGCGAATGGCATCTTCCGTATCGAGACCCTGCTCGCGACGGGCACGCAAGTATTTGCTTAAAAAATGTACGGTATCATCAACCACAATGCCTAAACTCAGGCATACAACCACCGATACCGCAGTATCAATTTGACCGTTAATCATTCCCCAAATTCCATAGGCCAATATTGCGGGCATAATATTAGGAATTAAGCTGATTAAGCCTATTTTTAATGAACGCAAAGCAAAAATCAGCAAAAAGGAAATAAGCACGAGAGCCATGGATGTGCCCGTCATCATGCTACCAATATTGCGAAAGGTTAAGTTAGCAAAAACAATATCCAACCCAGTCCCTTCGTTAACATGAATGGCGGGGGCATTTTCTTTTAGCCAAGCCATGGCTTTCTTTTCTAGCTCTAGAATATAAATAGAATCTGCTTTATTAAACGATACCGTTAGCCTTGACGCTGAGCGTGAATTATTAATGGTATCGTCCAGCCCCAAGCCTAACGGAAGTGACAATTCGTATAATAATAAATACTGTGCGGCGAGTTCACGATTATCTGGAATTTTAAACCAATCTTCATTATTTGCATGCAAGTTTTTATTCAGACGTTTAATAATACTGGTGATGCTATCAACGTTTGAAACCTTGTCTTGGGTTAATAGCCATTGCGCAAAATTATCAGTTTGCTGCAGATATTCTGGGCTATTAATACCGTTTTCTTGCTGGCTATCCAGTACAAAGAAAATTCTGTGTAAGCCCCCTAGAGTATCGTTGGTCGCTTCAATGGTATTTCTGACCTCAAAGGAAGTATCAAAGAATTCATGCCAGCGCTCGGTAATGGAATTTTTATTCAGTTGACTGCCGATAGCAATAATCAGACACGCCATCATGATGAATAGAGGTTTATAAAAGCGGATAACAATGTTGGAAAAATTGAGCATTAATGAAGGCTTATCACTTTCCACCTTGCCTTTAGGCGTCGGCATTAACGCCAGCATGGCGGGTAGAAATGAAATACTGTAAATCCAAGCGAAAAGTACCCCTGCTGCAATCATATTACCCATGTCGCGGTAAGGGGGGGAGTCACTGGTATTTAAGCACAAGACACCAATAATAGTGGTGATGCTGGTAATGAACACGGGGGAGAAGTTAATTCGCAGTGATTCTTGAATGGCTTCGAGTTTTGATCGCCCATGATTCAATTCGTAATAATAACTGATCAAAATGTGGATGGTATCGGCGACGGCAATGGTTAAAATCGCCGTTGGTACAAATCCTGTCGGAGGGGTCATGGTGAACCCTAACCAACCAAATAATCCCATGGTCGAGACCACTGAGAAGGTGATGATCATTAGGGTTAATAACATGCCTGAAAACGTACGTAATAAAATGATCATGGTGATGATCATGACCAAATAAGACAGTCCCAGTAAGTTTTCAATATCTTGTTTAATGGCCTCACCCATAGTCACGTTGGAGGTTAGCGAGCCTCCGACTAATACTTCAAAATCAGGAAAGTTGGGGCGAATACGTTCAGCCAATTCTCTGGCCGCGTGTACGGCTTCTTTCGATGTCACCATGCTGGTGCCTTCCGGTAATACAATGCGCACATTGACTCCGGTTGAAGCTCCATCTTCAGAGATTAAACGGTGTAATAACGTAGGTTCTAAAAAGGTCGTCTTTTTAATACGCGCTAATTTTTCAGCGGATAAATCAAGTGCATCGTAATAGAGGTAGTCGATGATCAGGTCGTCATCTTCAACATCGGTATGCTGATAATTCTGCAGCGATGTCACTCGTTGTGAAAAAGGCAGCTGCCAGCCTTCGTCGGTCAATTGCTCGATCAGATTTAAGCCTTGGTGAGTGAATAAATCGCCTTCTTTTGCATGAATATAAAAATAGACATTTTCTTGCTTAGAGAATGCTCTTTCCATGTCTTCAAAGGCTAATAACTGCGGGTTATCGGGGCCAAAATAAGCGCGGAAGTCACTGGTAAAAATGAGTTTGGAAGCGCCGAAGCTGATAACCAAAACGAGTAATATAGACAAGCCTGTGATCCACTTGCGTTGTGCAATGACCCAGCGAATGTAGTTTTCAAGCATAGTAATTATTTTTATATGGCCAAAAGTGCCTCTATTTTATGTGGGTATTGAGACGTTACAAGGTGAATCTAGGACGATTTAATAATAAAGATGGCTTAGCCAGGGGTCATTCTATTTGGGTATTACGAGTAATTAACGTATAACTTGGTCCTGAAAGACACACCAAAAAGTGACTGTAATAATAGTGTGTCGTGATTTATTTAATATTAAAAACTGTGAATTGAAATGACACAAAATGTTTGGATTTTAATGCTTGCGCAGGCATTTTCAATGTGTGCAGCCCCGTTGGTGGTATTTGCTGGAGGTCTAATTGGCAAACAGCTTGCTTCTGACAATAGTTTTGCGACTTTACCCGTTGCGGCCATGGTAATCGGCACGGCGCTGGCGGTTTATCCTGCGGCCGCGCTGGCAAGTAAGAAAGGGCGTAAGGTGGTTTTTCTTGGGGCCATGATGCTTGGATTGCTAGCGTCTTTATTAGCGGTTTACGCTTTGCAGATTGAAAGCTTTTCGACTTTTGTTATTGCCGCCATGCTGGTGGGAATGGTACTGGCTTGTATTCAACAGTTTCGCTTTGCCGCGATGGAAAGTGTGACTGCTGATCTAATGCCGGTCGCCGCCTCACGATTATTGCTTGCGGGTATTATTGCGGCTTATCTTGGACCAGAGTTGGTGACTATTGGCCAATCTCTGCATGAGCAAACGTTCACTGGCGCTTTTTATCTGCTCGGTGGATGCTTTGTAGTGGCTTTTTTACTGCTGTTATTCGGTTATCACAATATTGAAATCAAGCACGAAGAAGGTGAGTTAGGGCAGCGAAGTTTTTCAGAGCTGCTATCCAGCCCAGGGATACTACTGGCAATGGGCAGTGCGTCAGTGGGCTTTGCCGTAATGAGTTTTATTATGACGGCAACGCCGATCAGCATGTATGAATTAAACCATTACAGCTTAGAAGAGACTAAATGGGTGATACAAAGTCATATTCTAGCGATGTTTATTCCTTCATTCTTTTCGGGTTGGATGGTGCGAAAATTAGGCTTCATCAGCATGATGTGGGCGGGTTTAGGCATTTATATTGTGTGTCTTGGTCTTGCTTATTGGGATCAAGGCTTGGTGCACTATTGGGGCGCGTTAGTCTTATTGGGTTTAGGCTGGAATTTGCTGTTTGTCGCAGGAACCGCATTATTGCCTCAAATGTATCAAGCCAATGAGGCTCATCGAGTTCAAGGGTTGAATGATCTGATGGTCTTTAGCGCACAGGCGATTGCATCGTTGGGCTCTGGCGTCTTATTACTGCTATTGGGCTGGCAAGGGATTATGTGGGTTGCTTTACCGATGATCGCAGTGCAGGTGTTTTTGCTATTGAATTGGCAGCAAAATAATCACCTACAACCTGCTCTTTAAAAATGTTCTTCTGGTGTAAATTGAAAAGGATTCTTACCAGAAGAATCTGTATAACCACCACGAATAATACCGATAGCCGTTATTAGACCGCCTAATATGACACTGCCCGCAAATATCGAATAAAGTAAAATCATGGCAATTCCTAAGCTGTTTGAGACTTAATTACAGCTTAGATGATGTTTCTGATTTTGCTTTATTTTCGTGCTTAATGTAAATAATAAACGATCGATATAAGTATTTAAAATTAGTATTTAAGTCTTAATACTTTAAAGCCATTACCCTGTACAACCGTTTCGACACTATGGCAGCTTTTCTCTGCCCACTGCTCATACGCTAGCTGTCGGTTAGCAACAATCCATACTTCGCCTCTGGGTAGAAGGTGCTGTTTAGCCGTACGAATTAATTGCTGGGCAAAATTGTAATCAGTGTCTTTACCTTGATGGAAAGGAGGATTACAAATAATCGTATTGAATTTTTTGGTATTACTTAAGCCATCACTGACAAATATGGGGCAATCTAACCCTAGTGCTTTGTTGTTTAGTTCTGCGGATGCCAGTGCCATACCATCAATATCAACCATTTCAACATACAGTTCAGGCTGGCGTAGCTTGCAGGTTAAGCCAATAATACCGCTACCGCAGGCAAGGTCTAATACTCGACCACGCTTATTTAAACTGAGGTTATCCAATAGCAGCTTTGTACCAATGTCCAGTTTGCCCGTATTGAAAACGCCAGGGTAAGTGGCAAACTCTAGCGTATCGCCTTCTAAATTATCGTATGTAAAGGTGCTGAGTTCTTTCTCCCAGCTAAAGTCATCGATGGGGGTCAGTTTAAAGGACCATAGCGAGCATTTACGCGCGACATCGACTTTAACAATATCATCACCAAAATCTTTAACGGCATTGTTTAAGCTTCTTCCGCCAGCATCATTAGCGGCGAGTAAGTAAACGGTTGTTGGCTGTTGGATTTGGCTCGCTAACCAGCGTAATAAACTATGGCCAAAGGCTTTCGATTTTGGCCAATAGATTAATGCTGCTGAAAAAGCATGTTGGGTCGGCACACCAAACTCAGAGCGCAAGCCGTGTTTTTCGCTGGCTTGATGAATGCGGGCGTCAAAGTTGATCAGCTGACAATTGTGTGGCTTAACCAACTGCAGTAAACCTTGATCAGAAGGCGGGTTTACAATTAATAGTTGGTCGTTAATTACTTCTGGATTACGCAGTAATAATTGGTTGATCGGTAATAAAGTCATAGGTACGCAGTGCCAGATAGAGAATAGATTGAAGCTTTAATAGATAAATAAAGAGGATGTTAGGCTGCTCTAATGAGTATCAATAGAGCAGCAATGTGCTTAACTCGGGTATTACCCTTTGTAAGCCGCTGCCGATTTAACAATGGCAGCACGAGCAGCGTCGGCATTTTCCCAGCCTTCAACTTTAACCCATTTGCCTTTTTCAAGATCTTTATAGTGTTCGAAAAAGTGAACTATTTGATCTTTCAACAGCTGTGGAACGTCATCGATATCGTGAATGTCGTTATACAGTTGAGTCAATTTTTCATGAGGAACCGCTAACAGTTTCTCATCACCACCTGCTTCGTCAGACATTTTCAAAACGCCAACAGGACGAGCACGGATAACAGAACCTGGGGCCACAGGGTAAGGGGTGATTACTAGCACGTCTAGTGCATCGCCATCGTCAGCCAAGGTGTTGTTGATGTAACCATAGTTAGCTGGATAAAACATAGGGGTTGCCATAAAGCGGTCAACAAGCAATGCATCCATGTCTTTATCAATTTCATACTTGATAGGTGATGCATTTGCTGGAATTTCAATGGCAACATAGATGTCGTTTGGTAAATCTTTACCCGCAGGAATAGTATTGTAACCCATGATAAATCCTATAAATTAGCGTTAAATATTTAATGGTAGAGATTATAAACTGATCTGTAGTCGCTGTCAGTTATAGAGCGCTAATTACGTTATCGACTAGGTTCATATAATTAGCCCATTAAGAGAAGGAGTTTACCTAAAGCGGTATTACGCCTAGACTCAATGTTAAATAGTTAGAATTATAAAAATAGGAAGTTTTAGCGGTGAATAAAGTCTTGTTATCTCTCGTTATTGGCTGCATTTCTCAGTCGGCACTCAGTAATGATTTCAATAATGATTTCAATGACGGACTGGCCTGGGAAGAGGAATCCATGCTGGGAGAAGAGTTGCCAATGGTACTTACTGCCTCTCGTTTAAAACAGCCTAAAGCAGAAGTCCCTGCCAGTATTACTGTGATTACGGCTAAGCACATTAAACTTTGGGGCGTTCGCACTCTCCCTGAATTGATGAAATTTGTGCCAGGAATGTTTGTTGGGCATGGCGATGATACTAACAATACTTCCGTCGCTTATCACACGTCAAACCCCAATACTATGCGCCGCTTGCAGGTATTAATTGATGGTCGTTCGGTTTATAAATCTGCGATATCAACGGTTATTTGGGATGATGTTGGTCTAGCGATTGAAGATATTGACCGTATCGAAGTTACCCGAGGGCCCAATGCGGCAGTGTATGGTGCTAACTCCTACTTAGGGGTGATTAATATTTTAACGAAGCATCCAGAAGACAGCCAAGGATCTCGAGTTTCATGGCGTAAAGGCAATAAAGGTACCCAAGATGTCTATTTTCGTCATGGCTTAAGTTTTGATACCACGAGTTTACGAATCAGTGGTTCGGTGAAGGCAGACGAGGGTTTTGACGGTGAGGACTCAACCGGCAGTGATGATCTGAGAGATGGCCGTAAGCATGGATTTATTAATGCTTATGTGAATCATCAGCTCGATGATAGTTCGACGCTTGATATGCAAATGGGCTATAAATCAGGTAAAACTGAAATCCGGCAGATCGATTTTGATCAAACACCACCCGATAAAATAACAACCAATGGCTATGCTTATGGGCGCTGGAAGAAAGAGTTCTCTGCTGAACATCAATCACACCTACAAGCTTACTGGCAAAAAGAAGAACGAAAACAGTCACAGGATGTAAGGATCCCAACGCTGGTATTTGAAAAAAATATGATACTGCTGCATGAAAATAATCCTGAATGGGCAACTGTTTTTATAGGTATACCTCAACTTTATAATCAGCCAGGTATTTCAGGAATTGTTGATAACTTGCAAGATGGAACTGTCTATTCGCCTTCTGAGGTGATGGCGATTGCTAAAGCTGCGACAAAGAGAGATATTAGTATCAGTCAGCAAGATTTGGATTTAACTAAAGTAGTCCTCGATGGTATTCCTGATCTGAATAATAACTTTGATGAATATATTAATGGCAATGCTAATACTGATTTGTCAGAGCAGAGAATTGATATTGAGTGGCAAGATACTATGCGCTGGTCCGATGCATTACGCACGGTTTCTGGATTAAGCTATCGCCAAGACTCTGCGTACTCTCGAACCTATTTTAATGGTGCGGTGAGTAATGATACTTGGCGAGCATTTTTAAATGCTGAATATCACGTAGGGTCTTGGTTAACGCTTAACGGGGGAGGGATGTATGAATATGAGACTTATAATAAGTCGGCTTTTTCTCCTCGGCTGGCGGCTAACTTTCTAATTAATCCTCAGCAAAGTATCCGATTAGTTGCATCTCAAGCCGTACGCTCGCCTGATTTATTAGAAGCACAACCTGAATTTATTGTTAAAGTTTCTAATTTAACAAACAATTATCTAGGACTTAATGAAGCCGACTTCTATCAACAGAAAGTTGTTGATAAAGATGAGAAATCACTCAAACCAGAAAGAATCACCAGCTATGAGTTAGGATATTTTGTGGCGGGCGATTTGGTGGGGGTCTATACCGAATTCGATCTTAAAGTATTTAATGAAGAGATGAGGGACATGATTTCTGACCCTATTACATTGCAAGCAAGCCACATTAGCAATGATAACGAAGCGGATGTTAAGGGGGCAGAGTTTCAGCTTTCAAGTCGATTAAATTCACAGCATTCACTTTGGATGACTTATTCCTATCTGGATATTACAAGCAAATACGTTGGTAATAGATTGTCGGATGAAGAAATTAAAAGGGTAGAAAAATTAGAAAAACGCTTAAGTTCAACCCAAAGTACGGTTATTAGCTGGATGTATAATTCCGGCAGTTGGTCTGCAAGTTTAAGTTATTTCAATCAAGACAGAGAAACAATCAATAAACCTTATGAACGATTTCAATTAAATATAATGAAGCCCTTTGTGATAGCGGGTTTAAATGCAGAAGTATCTTATTACGTCCAGCATAATAGAAAACCGGACTCGGCTTTGAGTTATGGCAACCAAGTTTATTCATCGCCGAATGTCTATTATGGCCAACTGGCGATAGAGTTTTAGTGAGTATGTTTTGCATGGATGCAGAGATCTTATGATGTTTTATATACGAATTGTTTTTATGGCTTTATTGTCTTTGCCGCTTTTTGCGGCTCAGGATAATATTGTCTTAGTGGCCGAAAGGAACAGTCCTGCGTTAACGAAGTTATTAACGCATTTAAATAATGTGACGTCTGATTTTTCTTATCAGGTCAGTACTACAGATAAACCTGTTAGCATAACATCCGATGATTATGTGATTGCGGTAGGCGCTAAACAAGCACTGCATGTTGATTTTTCAAAGTATCCAAAACGTATCGCTGTCATGTTGACGGCTAAACAAGCAGAAGTTTCAGATATGGCAAGCGCCATCTTTATTGAACCCCCTCTTGGAAGGCAATTAAAATTAGCTAATTTGTTGGTGCCTGGAAATAAAAAACTGGGCTTACTTGTCAATAATGAACAAGACAAAATAAGTGTGTTCAGTACGTTGACGGATACAGAAAAAATGATGCTGAAGGTGGTCAATATTGAAGAGTATGACAATATCAACCAAGCATTATTTCACGTTTTGAAAGATACTCGTTTATTATTGGGGCATTATAATAATGAAATTTATAATGCCAAGAATATTAAAAATATTCTTATTACGTCTTATCGACAACGAAAAGTACTGATAGGACCTTCTAGGGCCTATTTAAAAGCGGGTAGTTTTTCGACGACGTTTAGTGATTTATCCCATATTGCATTAAGAATTATAGAGGTTGTTAAACATCATAAAAACAGCGGGCAGTGGTTAAAGGCTGATTATAATCCGCATTATCGAATATTATTTAATTCACAAGTGGCGCGTTCCTTAAATATTAGAATTCTAGATGAAGATTTTCTAAAACAGAAAATGGGGGAGTCTTAATGTTGAAGATTTCCCATTGGAGTATTCGAAATAGAGCATTGTTGCTGGGCCTTCTCCCCGCTTTTATTATGTTTACGTTTTTAATTAGTTTATTTATTTGGCAAAGAATCAATGATGCCAAGGTCGAAGTTGCCACCGTGGGGCTGGTTTTATCTAGTCAGTTGGCAGCATCAATAGAGTACCCTGTAATATCAGGCAACTTTAGCCTATTAGAACCTTTGGTCGAGAATGCGATGGCTGCGCCCTCAGTCGTAAGGGTCAGTATTACAGCGCCAGATGGGCAAATAATATATCAGCGTCAAATGAATGAATATGCTGAACTTAATTTTGAAGATATCGCCTTGTACCGCAGTACCGTAAGCCAAGAGCAAGAAGCATTTTCTGAGTTTGCTGAATTTGATGATGTTAATAATTCCATCATTCGTACTGATATAGCCTATGTCAGTATTGAATTAAGTCATGCTTTGGGACGCAATCGTGCTTTAACAATCGTTGGTCAGTCGATAGTATGGGCCAGCTTTATTTTATTACTGTGCTTATTATTGGTACATCGCATGGCAAGGTCCATTGCTAGGCCTATTGAAAAAGTCTCCCTTGCCTTGTCTGAAATCGCTCACGGAAAATTAAACAGTCAAATAAAAGTAACAGAGAGCGCAGAAATAGGAGAGCTTCAAAAAGGAGTTAATGCAATGGCATTAGCTTTGCAAAAATCTGAGGACGATCAGACGGCATCAATACAAGAGCTGGACATTGCACGATTAAAAGCAGAAAAAGCGAATAAAGCCAAAAGTGATTTTTTAGCGATAGTGAGTCACGAATTAAGAACGCCTATTAATGGTGCTATGGGGGCAATGCAGCTGATTGCTTACCATAAAAATAAAAAAATTGAGTCCCTTGTGGATATTGCAAATCGCTCATTGAGTAATTTATTAGAACTTGTCGAAGATATGTTGACCCTGGGTTCATTAGAGAAAAGTGAGCAATGTTTGAGCTTAAGTCCCACCTTTATTCCCAAATTATTACAACATACCTTACTTGAGCTGGAGGAAAAATCTCAGCAGAATGATAATGAACTGACTGTTTATATGGATGGTTTAGTTAATGAGCATTCTGTTGAGCTTGATGGCGTTAAATTTCGTCAGTTGGTACGTCATTTATTAGGCAATGCCGTTAAGTTTACTCAAGGAGGGCGTATTTATTGCTCTATATATTTTGAAAATACGGCTGAGGGATTAAATTTAAGATTGGATATTAGTGATAATGGCATTGGGTTTCCAGAGAAGCATAAAGAGGCCATGTTTGAGACTTTTCAACAGCAGGATACTTCACTAACTCGTCAGTTTGATGGGTTAGGTATTGGTTTATCGATCTGCAATGACATTATTTATTTAATGAATGGTAAGTTATCAGTTATGGATAATAAACCAACGGGAACGTCGGTTAATTGTTCAATGCCTGTGCAGCTGGTAGATCATCGCGAAGGTATGGGAGTGGCAGAGGTCTTTTTAAATGAGAAGTTTGAAAATAAAAAAGTCTTGATAGTAGAAGACAATAAAGTGAATAGAATGGTTGCGGAAAAAATATTACGCAAAATGAAATTTATTCCTACTTGTGTTGAGTCTGGCGAAGAGTGCATTAATGCCATAAAGTCCGAGACCTTTGATTTGATTTTTATGGATTGTCACATGCCTGGCATGGATGGTTGCGAAACAACGCAGGTCTTGCGAAAATTTGAAGAAGAACAGCAGCACAGCCACGTTCCTATTATTGCATTAACGGCTAATACCTCTGCTGAAATTAGGCAGCAATGCTTGGCGTCAGGCATGTCAGATTATGTGGTCAAACCCATAAAAATTGATACCTTGTACGATGCAATGAATCGCTGGTTATAAGCAGACGCTACGCACAGAAAGGTGCAAATAGTTTTTTATTGGCTCGTCGGCAAATAACTCAAGCCTAGCAGTCATAGACCTCGTGACTGAAATATTTCAAACTGACTCAGTATTCACGGCACTGCCAGCGTGGTAACCTTGGTAAAATTGAACGTATTAAAACAGGAATTAAACATGCGCGAAAAGCTTGGTGATTCGGTAGAAATAATGAAAGAACGTCTAGAAGATATGAACATGGGAAGTGGTCTGCGTAGATTGTTGATTGCGATTGTCATCATTTATTGTTTGATTACGCTTGTGCTTGGTTATTTATGGTCCTCAGAGCCTGAGAGCTTTTCTGTTCAGCAAAATGCGAATGTACTGGCTGAAGAATTGGGTATTGAGCCGGTTATTGGTTTTACAACATCTGTTACCTTGATGAAAGTGGCTGAGACCATGTTGGATAAGTCTGGTGGTTACTTGAGCAACGATCTTTTGTTACCGGGGATTTGGTTAGATAATATTCCTAACTGGGAGTATGGGGTTCTCGTGCAAGTACGCGATCTTTCTCGTGCATTAAGAAAAGATTTTAGCCGTTCTCAGAGTCAGTCAACTCAGGATAAAGATTTAGAAATTGCTGAGCCGCAATTGCATTTTGATAACGATTCTTGGGCAGTACCTTCAACAGAAAGTGAATACCGTCGTGGTATTAAAGCATTAACAAGCTACAGTAAGCGTTTGACGAATCCAGCCGATGATAAATCACAGTTTTATGCACGAGCCGATAACTTGAGCCAGTGGTTATTAGATGTTGAAACACGTTTGGGTAGCTTATCTCAACGCTTGAGTGCTTCTGTCGGCAAGCGTCGCTTGAATACTGACTTGGCTGGTGATACGGCTTCGCGTCAATCAACTGCGAATGCTGATGATCAAGAAGTGAAAACGCCTTGGACTGAAATTGACGATGTATTCTATGAAGCTCGTGGCGCTTCTTGGGCATTACTGCATATTCTTAAGGCCGTCGAAATCGACTTTAGAGCCATTCTAGAAAAGAAAAATGCGCTTGTGAGCGTACGTCAAATTATTCGTGAATTAGAAGGTACGCAAGAGCCAATGTGGTCGCCTATGATTTTAAACGGTAGTGGTTTTGGTTTGTTTGCCAACCATTCGCTAGTTATGGCCTCATACGTATCACGTGCTAATTCTGGCATTAGTGATCTGCGAGCGCTTCTTTCTCGAGGATAAGTTTTAATAATAAAATAAACGATAAGGGTAGCGTAGAAGAATGACGTTAAGATATTCGAAACGCTACCAATATCCTCGTTCGCCAATGCCGCCAGTATGAAGTGTAGAAAAGCCATTGAACGGTCAGTCAATATTAATTCAGCAGAGAAAAAAACCACCCCGTCTATAATTCTTTCTCTTACCGCAAGCAATAAAATTCTGTATTAAGCCAAGGTGGCAAAATGGGAGTAGCAATTAGATAAATCTATTTGGCTCCCCACCGTCAAAACATGATGGTTCAGTGCCTAAGCACCGAACACTTGTAAATAATGACAGCTTGGCTTAAAAAGTTCAATACTTGTCTCTATAAGTCACCTTGTAAAGTTTGTGTAATCTGTATGTTTATTATACAAAAACTTCCTCTTTCGGTGCTTTCTGAAAAAGCTGTTAACATTATCCTTCTACTTTTCATCTTTAGTGACCACTTAATTATATGCGTCTTAGTATTGAACAGATTATTAACCAATTCAGTCAGCAGCTTATGGTGAATAGTGATACCGCAAAGCTCGATGTCGAATTGTTATTAGCACGCAGTCTAGGCAAAGATCGCACGTACTTATATACCTGGTCTGATAAGCTAGTAACCGAAAAAGAAGAAAGTACTTTTAAAGCGTTGTTCGCTCGTCGTTTAAAAGGCGAGCCGGTTGCTTATATTTTAGAGCAGCAAGCATTTTGGGATTTGAAATTAAAAACCGCCGAGCACACCTTAATTCCGCGAGCGGATACCGAGACCTTAATTGAGTGGGTATTAGAGTTGGCTGATGCATTGCCTGAATGCGCTAAGGTGATTGATTTGGGTGCGGGCACGGGAGCCATCGCGTTGTCGCTGGCTCATGAATTTCCTCTTTGGGAAGTGCAAGGCGTTGATGTGATTCCTCAGGCGGTAGAACTAGCACAGCACAATGCGATATTGAATCAGTTAGAACGGGTGCTCTTTTTTCAAAGCAGTTGGTTTGATCAGGTTGAGGGTCGATTTGATTTGATTGTGAGTAACCCGCCTTACATTGATCCAGACGATGAGCACTTGGCTCAAGGCGACGTACGTTTTGAACCTAAATCAGCTTTGGTGGCAGACAATAAAGGATTAGCGGATCTTGAGTTGATTGCAGAACATAGCAGAGACTATCTTGTAGAAGGCGGTTGGTTATTAATGGAGCATGGTTATGATCAGCAAAGCGCCGTGCAGCAGCTATTAATTACGTTAGGCTATCAACACGTTGCAACTCGTATTGATCTAGGGGGCAACCCTCGTATAACCGGTGGACAGTTTTATAAAGGCGCTGTGTAATGAGTGAAAATTTAACCGAAAATCAAGTAATTGAAGACAGTTTAATTGAAGATAGTACTATGACGGACAGTGATTTGTTGCGTTATAGCCGCCATATATTTTTACCTGAAATGGATATGGAAGGTCAGCAAAAACTATTGGATAGTCGTGTTTTGATTATT
>Ga0115551_1000551_pt1 | contig 25230 bp, 21 predicted proteins | sample COGITO_mtgs_1103_FD_87179 | JGI IMG/M metagenome (GOLD analysis project Ga0115551, IMG submission 87179) | Pelagic marine microbial communities from North Sea - COGITO_mtgs_110321 | ecosystem: Environmental > Aquatic > Marine > Epipelagic | place: Germany:Helgoland, sampling site Kabeltonne... | reverse complement strand
AGAAGTCTGAAAATATGAGCTCTTTTGATACCAATAAAAGCTTCTGCATTCACTGCATTAAAGCAATGAAGCATTCTCTTAACCCCTAAGCCGGGATCTACAATGACGGGAATAGCGCCCACCTTGAAGAGTGCAAATGTGATCGAAAATAAATCTGGCCCCGGTTTCACCATAAAAAGGGTTTTGGTGCCTTTTGTTATACCAGCCGATTCAAACCCGCGAGCATACTGGTCTGACTCAGTATTTAACTGGCTGTAGGTCTTATGTGCATACTTAATAGATCCATCTTTATGAGTACCAATGGGATAAATTATGGCTTTTTTGTTTGGAAATTTAAGGGCGTTGTTCTGCAGGCAAGTAGCAATGTTTAAATTATTGGAGGGCATTTGATTATTTGCTAACTCTTTAACAGTCTTTTAAAAGAGCGATAGCAGGGTTCCAGTTGATGTCTTTTATCGATCCGTGCATATATTGTTTAATATATGAACACCAAGGTGTACTTAAGTAACAGTACGAAAGTATGGTAACACTTTTTGTATATGTTGGTAACGTTATGGTGTTTTTTTGATTTTTTTGTGTAATTACGTAACAGTTAGAGGGTGATGAATTTTATGTGGCCTAGCGTGTAGCTCTAATTTTCTGGAAAATAGATGTTTAACTCAGCCAAATAGCTTAGACGTGATTAGACCTCAACTGCTTTATAAAATACTTGTATTAAATGATGATGTTTCTAAATACGAGAAGGCTGTTGGTATTAGAGGAGTCTATTTTGGCTGTTCGCTCAGTTAGGGGCGCTTCTTTGAGTCGAGTGCTTCAGCAGGGGTGGTTTCTTTAGTTTTAGTGTCGGCGCTTTCAATGATGTCGTGGTAATCATCATCAACATCAGCCCATTCTCGTTTTAGCTCATTTTCGGGCACCGTTTCATTGATCTCTTCAGCGCGCGGGTCAAGGTTATAAGCTTCGGGGGTTGTCATTCCGGCGATCGCTTGGAACTCTTCATTGTCGTCGGTCATTACTGGTAATACGTGAGACTGGCGACGAATAATTAAAATAGCTGTAAAGAGGGTGAAACTAGCGCCCATAAAGATAAATAAGAACTGATGGCCAAAGAGGCTCATGAAGGCCGATGCAATGGGGGCACCCATCGCCGAGCTTAGTCCATAAGTGATTAGCATAGCACTGCCAATATCAACAAAGTCAGCACTGTCGGCGTTGTCGTTAGCGTGGGCCAAGCAGATTGCATACATTGTCATGCTAAAGGCGCCCCACATAAATGCCAGTCCGGTTGAGGCTGTTCCTGCATAAAATCCCTTAAAAGAGGCTATGAAGGTAAGGAAGGAAATGATCGCGCCGCCTAATGCGATGAAAATTAAGATGATGCGGCGGTCAAATCTATCGGAAAAGCGGCCTAATGGAATTTGAAATAATGCACCGCCAAGTACAACGGCCGACATGAAATTTGCCAGTTGGAAGGTTGTGAAACCACTGTCTTTTGCGTAAATCGGCGCTAATGCCCAAAATGAGCCAGTGATTAAGCCAGCAAAAATTGAACCGATTATGCCAATGTGAGAATGCCTCCAGACTTTAGCAAAGTCGACGCTCACTTTTTTAATGGGTGTTGGCGCCAGTGCTAAAGTGAGGGATACAGGTATCACCGAAAGCGATAAGAAAATGCCCGCTAAAGCAAAGAGTAATAGTGTATTGACGTTACCTAGATTTAATAGCTGCTGGGCAAGTGTAATCATTGCTAAGTTCAACATCGCGTAAAATGACAAAATGGTGCCGCGATTTGTTGAGTCGGCACGTTCGTTTAGCCAGCTTTCAATGATCATATAAATTCCCGCGATCATCGCCCCGATCATAAAGCGCAGAAACATCCACCCGATAAAACTTTGGCTCCAAGCAAAAAATAAGATCAGCGCCGTATAAGCAGAAGCCAGGACGGCAAATGTACGAATATGCCCCACGCGTTTTAATACGAAAGGGGTTGCCAAGCAGCCTGCGACAAAACCGACAAAATAGCTTGATCCGGTTAAACCTACTTGAAAATCAGAGAAGCCTAATAGACTGGCAGAAACAGGTAGCAGCGTCAGTAGTAAACCATGGCCCAATAGGACAAGGGCGTCAGAAATTAACAGTGCGGTGAGAGGAATAAGAGAACGGATCATGGAGCACCAAAGCAGTCTGAAAAATGAAACGCTGGAATAATAGCGTAGGGCAGGTAAGCCGAGATACAGACCCAATAACCCTATTGTATAGATATAAGAGACGTCAGAGTTAACTTTAATTCTCTCCGGTAAACTCGACTGCAGTTCTTGAGCGTTAGATCTATATTGTCTACAATAGCGCACTTTTTATTTAAGCTGGGTCAAACATGAACGACACTACATCGCTTCCACCTTTACCGGATCGCCTTTCGGGTAATCCTCGTAGCCCACATCATGTGGAAGAAATCTTCGAGCATCATGTTCGTATTCTACTCAACGGAAAAGAGCGTTTCGATGTTGAGGAGTACTGCATTAGTGAAGGTTGGGTAAAAATCCCTTCGCCTAAGGCTCTTGATCGTCGTGGTCAGCCGTTGATGGTGACGCTAAAAGGGACTGTTGAAGCTTTATATGGCTAGTCGTTTGGCAAGAGTATTTGCTGGGTGCGCATTAAAAAGGGTCTAAAGAAATTTAGACCCTTTTTTGTATCTTTCTATTAGTTCTTCTATTAGTTCTTTCTGGTATCCACTCTACACTTGTGTTCTATTTTAAACGGCGACTATTGGTGGTTTGATCAACACGTTTTGACAGAGTGTAGTAAAAACAAGTATATTCGCCCCGTCGAATTTTTTCGATTTCGTTCTCGGGGCGGGGTGAAACTCCCCACCGGCGGTAAAGAATTATTTCTAAGCCCGCGAGCGCCTAAAAGAGATATAGTTAAAGTACATCTTTTAGGGTCAGCAGATCTGGTGTGATTCCAGAGCCGACGGTGATAGTCCGGATGATAGAGAGCGTGTCAGACAAAACCTCAAACTGAGCCACATAATTGTGCGGCTTCGGGATATAGGTATGCCGTTTTTATGCGGCGTCTTTGCCTGTCCGTTCGCCCTGATTCACTTTATAGTTATAGGGTTTTATAATGAATCAGAGCTCAACGAATTTCACTCCTGCAACTCAACGTATTGCTTTTTTGCATGCTACTTGGCATCAAGATATTGTGCTGAATTGTTTGGATGGATTTAAAAAAGAGTTAATTTCGCGTGGTTATGATGTTGCACTTATTGATGTGATATCTGTTCCTGGTGCGTTTGAAATTCCACTGCAAGCTAAATTGCTTGCGAAAAGCGGTCGGTATTCTGCCATTGCAGGCAGTGCATTGGTGGTGGATGGTGGAATTTATCGTCATGATTTTGTTGCACAAACAGTGTGTAATGCGCTTATGCAAATTCAATTAGAAACAGAAGTTCCTGTCGTGACCGCGGTATTAACGCCTCACAACTTTCATGAGCATGGTGAACATGTAGAATACTATAGCCATCACTTCATAAAGAAAGGTGTTGAGTTGGCAAATGCATGCGATCAAGCGATTCAACTGACAGAACAGGCTAAAATGAATCTTAGTTAAATAGCCAATGTTTTTTGCTATGCCTCTAAGCCTCCCTCTTAATTTAAGGATTGATAAATGATAGATATTTTAGCTGTATTCATCACTTTCTTTGCCGTCATTGACCCGATTGGAACCATACCGGTGTTTATTGCGGTAACCGATAAGTATGACAAAAAGACAAAGCGCCGAGTCGCCTTGCTTGCAACTATTGTATCTGCTTGTGTTTTATTATTCTTTGTTGTGATGGGGGAATTTATATTAAACGCGTTAGCTATTCCTCTTCCCGCCTTTCAAATATCGGGGGGAATTGTTTTATTTCTATTTGCTCTGACGATGATTTTTGGTGATAGTAAACCTGATGAAGAGATTAAGCTTTTAGAAAAATCGCACAAAGAAACGGCTATTTTCCCACTAGCGGTCCCATCAATTGCCAGTCCTGGTGCCATGTTAGCGGCCGTGCTTCTGACAAAAAATGCGGTCTATAGTGTTTGGGAGCAAATGCAAACGGCTTTGGTTATGTTGTCTGTTTTGGTTTTAGCTTATATCTTAATGCTGCTTGCGGGCTTTATTACTAAAATAATTGGCAGCAGTGGTGCGAGTGTTGTGAGTCGAGTAATGGGACTCATTCTTTCGTCTATTGCGATGACCAACATATTGGCGGGTTTCAATGATTATTATCATCTCGTCAAATGAAGATACTCATCTTTAACGACTTTCGATCATTATCCAAGCGCGTATTTTCCTATTAAAATCATTGGTCGCGCACCGTTATTTAACATGGCTTACCTCATGCAGTGATAAACTGCTGTCATAAGTAAAGCACCTTGGCTGTTGAGTGACGGGGTCAATAAATTTCAGCTCCTTTGCTAATAATTGCAAGGGTGCCGAATACTCATCAGCAGATAGTGGTTGTAATTGCGGGTAATATTTGTCATTCAATATGGGCCAACCCAGTGTTTGCATGTGAAGACGTAATTGGTGGGTTTTTCCAGTAATAGGATTCAATTCAAATAACGCTTTACCCTTAGCGTGTTTCAAGCATCGAATAATAGAGTGACTATTGGCTTTACTGGCTATTTCGCTATCTTCCTCAGTATCGGCTACGCGCATTAGAAACCGTGGCTCGGATTGCACGATTCGGTTTTTAACGTCCCATTCCTGGCCTATCAAATTCTCAGCATCACTCACGTTTGCAATGGCTTGGTAGGTTTTGTGTATTTGTCGGGTTTTAAATACATCATGATAAAGATGGCGGGTATCTGGATTAACCGAGAATAAAACCAAACCTGCTGTGACTCTATCTAAGCGGTGCAGTGCTTGCAGGGTTTTAATGCCTGTTCGGCGACGTAAGCGATTCTGCAAACATTCATTGATATAAGCTCCGCCTGGGGTTACTGCTAGAAAGTGGGGTTTATAAGCCACTAAAAGATGCTGATCTTGAAATAGAATCGTTTCTTGGAAGGGAATGATGGGCTCGTTTTCGACTTCTCTGTAATAGTAAATTCGTTGCTGCGGCTGAAAAGGCGATTGTGTGGTTACCAGAGAGCCATCGTGACGGTGTACTTTGCCGTCGGTGATGCGCTGCTGCCAAACTTGAGCATCAATATAGGGGAATTTAAGGATCAGGTATTCCAACACAGTGGCGACGCCGGGGTTTGTCTGCGGTAAACTCAGCTTTGAGGGCTGTTCGGAAATTGCCATTTAACGGTCCAAAATTTTGACTATAGCATGAGTTTAATCGCGCTTGGCTATGGGGTTATCTTCTTAGTCCTCTATTGATCTATTGAAAAGGGCTTTTAACCAATACGCAGGGTCGTAGAAACGGTGAAAAATGAAAAGAGTCGCTGGGCTATTTGCTCGCAATGCCAGGGGCGCGGTAAAAAAAGTATACGGCTGCGTAAGAAGGTAAGGCTCCTCTATCAGAGACAGCTGGAAGCCTTTGAAAAAACGAATGGCGAAGGCATCGCGCCTGTTCGTCCTAAGCCTCACCTTGATACTTGTTCGACCTGTGACGGATCGGGCTTGGTTCCTGCCAGCGAATCCAATCTAGAATTAAGCGCGCAGAACTATCCGCACCTTGCCATTATTGGCGGTGGCATCGGGGGTGTGGCGCTCGCGGTGGCGTGCATGCATCGTGGTATTCCTTTTACGCTTTATGAGCGCGACAGCGGTTTCGATACCCGATCACAGGGTTATGGACTTACGTTGCAACAGGCGAGCAGGGCGATTGAAGGGTTGGGGATTTTCTCGTTAGCAGAAGGTATCGTTTCAACTCGACATGTTGTTCATACTACCGATGGAAAGGTTGTGGGTGAGTGGGGTATCCGAAAGTGGGGGCCGTCAGATAACAAAACAGCACCAAAGCGTACGAATGTCCATATCGCTCGTCAGTCTTTGCGTTTAGCTCTGCTTGAGCAGTTGGGTGGGCATGATTCTGTGCAGTGGAATCACCAGCTGGTTGATTATAATGCGAGTGAGGGTGGTGGGGTCGACTTAAGATTTCAGGTCAGTCGTGAGGGGGGATTCGAGAATGACGTTAAAACTGCCCATGCTGACCTAGTGGTGGGGGCGGATGGCATTCGCAGTTCGGTGCGCAGGCTATTGATTGGCGAAGAGGTGTCTCCATTACGTTACTTAGGTTGTATTGTGATCTTAGGCATTTGCCCTTTGTCGGCGATAGTGTGTGCAGATCGCAGTTTGTTGGATTCGGCTACGGTATTCCAAACCGCTAATGGTAACGAGCGCATGTATATGATGCCTTATGCGGCGGACTCGGTAATGTGGCAACTCAGTTTTCCTATGCCAGAAAACGAGGCGAAGACTTTGAGTGCGAAAGGCCCGCAAGCGTTGAAAGAAGAGGCGTTGCGCCGATGTCAGTGGCACGCTCCTGTTCCTCAGATTCTAACCGCAACGCAAGACGCTCAGGTATCGGGTTATCCTGTTTATGATCGCGCCGTTCTAGCTCCAGAAATGCTCGCATCAGAGCCACTAGAGTCAGAACTATTAGGATCTGAGTTATTTAAAACAAGTGCTAACGTTACACTGATCGGCGATGCAGCTCACCCAATGAGTCCATTCAAGGGCCAAGGCGCGAATCAAGCGTTGTTAGATGCTCTCGCGCTGGCACGAGGAATCGTAAGAGGGTGTCGACCTTTATCGAATTGGCGAGAAGCAGGTATAAGAAGCAGTGTGCTAACAGAATTCGAAACAGAAATGTTGCAACGCAGCGCTAAAAAGGTAAAAGACTCAGCAGATGCCGCAGAGTTTTTACATTCTGATATTGCGCTTCATGAAGGCAATGAGCCGAGAGGACGCTGCTTACAAAGGAAGGAAGACTATGAATAATGTGAACAAAAAAACTCTGAAAAATGAGTGCTAGAGGTCTGTATGTTTCGATGGGGTGTTTTATTTTTTAGCGTAACGATTTGTTGGAATGTGAAAGCGGATATTAATTTGACTTCATTAATAAGCAACGGAATGGAGCGATGGCAAGCCAAAATATTTTCAGGACATTCAACCTATACTCTCAACGACGATAAAGGACGCTTAGCGTTAAAGGCCATCAGTCATAGTTCAGCATCGGGGCTGGTATTAGAACAGCGGATAGACCTTGTGAAAACGCCGTACTTGAATTGGAGTTGGTTAATAAAAAATAAGCTGCTGGCGTTAGATGAACGCAGTAAAAGCGGTGATGATTTTGTCGCGCGTATTTACGTTGTTATCGACGGAGGCTTCATGCTTTGGCGAACAAAATCATTAAACTATGTTTGGTCGAGCAACCAAGATAAAGGCTTGATCTGGGATAATCCGTTTGCGGGTTCGCGCGTCAAAATGATGTCTGTTCAAGGTAAGGCATCTAATACCGGTCAGTGGTTTGAAGAAAAACGTAATGTATATCAAGATTTGATTGCTGCGTTTGGTGATAAGGGCCGTGTAGAGGAAAACCAAGACGCTTATCGATACATCGATGTTATTGCGATTATGACGGATACGGATAATAGCGGCAAAGAGGCGGAGTCTTATTATGGTGACATGGTATTCAGTGTTCAGTAGATGTATTCAGCAGGCGGTGGTCTGTGACTTAATTCAAAGATAATGTAATCAAAGACCACTTAATTAAGACTCATACGTTATGCGAGCGAACAATGTTCAAGCGATTTAATCACTGGTTAGAAAATAAACGTATTAAGAAAATGGGCTTTACGGCACAGCAGTGGGAATCTGCTATTGCGGACTGGCCAGTAATGGCGCGTTATCAGGGTGCGGAGCGTGATGCGCTGCAAGACATGACGTTTCGTTTTTTAGTGCGTAAAACAATTGCTCCCGGCAGTGGTTTTGAATTCACCCAAGAGATGTGTTTAAAAATTGCTACGATGGCCTGTGTGCCGGTTTTGCACTTGGGTTTAAATTGGTACGACAGCTGGTATACCCTCATTGTTTATGAAGGCGACTTTGTACCTAATCGTCCTTATCGCAGCGACGATGGTGTTGTTCATGCTAAAAGCCCTGGTTTAAGCGGTGAAGCGTGGCTGCGAGGGCCAGTGGTTTTATCGTGGGAGTCTGTGTGTGATTCAGGGGCTCATGCTCGACATATGAAGGCCAGTAATGTGGTTATTCATGAGTTGGCGCATAAGCTGGATATGTTGCGTGACGGTGCCAATGGCGCACCGCCGATGCACCCTGATATGCGTTCGGGTGAATGGCACGCTATTTTTAGTGCTGCGTGGGAACGATTGCAGCAAGACCTACAAAACAATCGTCCATTGCCTATTGATGATTATGCACTCACCAATCCTGCCGAATTCTTTGCGGTGTGCAGCGAAACATTTTTTGAAGATTCGCACAATATGAAAGAACACATGCCTGAGGTGTATCGATTGCTGTGTCAGTTTTATCGACAGCAGCCAGCGGGTCATTTATCTCGCTAGCCAGAAAGCTAGGTTCTCTTTTGTATATCGCATTTCTTAATATGCTTTATTAATCAACAACTTGAGTGATGATAGGCAAAGTCTATTGCCGATATAGAAAAAAACACTTTCACATTAAGTTTCAAATGATCAACAGTGTAGTGATAGCAAACTATAATCTTGTACGAATAAGAAATTTTCAATCGAAAACAGGAGTTTTATCTATGTCGAATAATAAGTGCCCAGTAATGCATGGCGGTGCTACAGAGACTAGTATGTCAAATATGGATTGGTGGCCAAAGGCGCTCAACTTAGACATTTTGCATCAGCACGACAATAAAACGAACCCAATGGGGGCCGACTTTGATTATCGATCAACGGTAAAGAGTCTCGATGTCGCTGAACTCAAAAAAGACATGCATGCGCTCATGACTAACAGTCAAGAATGGTGGCCAGCGGATTGGGGCCATTACGGCGGTCTTATGATTCGTATGTCGTGGCATGCTGCGGGTACGTATCGCATAGCCGATGGACGTGGTGGTGCGGCTACAGGCAATCAGCGTTTTGCGCCGATTAATTCTTGGCCAGATAACGTGAATCTCGATAAAGCGCGTCGTTTATTGTGGCCGATTAAAAAGAAATACGGCAACAAGTTGAGTTGGGCTGATTTGATTGCGTACGCAGGCACTATGGCTTATGAATCAATGGGTTTAAAAACCTTTGGTTTTGCCTTTGGCCGTGAAGATATTTGGCATCCAGAAAAAGATACTTACTGGGGCGCAGAAAAAGAATGGCTTGCCCCAAGTGGCAGTGAAGGCAGTCGTTATTCGGGTGAGCGTGACTTGGAAAACCCATTGGCGTCAGTGATGATGGGGCTTATTTATGTGAATCCTGAAGGTGTAGACGGCAACCCTGACCCGCTCAAAACCGCTCATGATATTCGCGTAACGTTTGAACGCATGGCGATGAATGATGAAGAAACGGTTGCTCTTACCGCAGGTGGACACACCGTAGGTAAATGCCATGGTAATGGCAGTGCCGATTTACTGGGCGCTGATCCCGAAGGTGCTGAGTTGGAAGATCAAGGTTTTGGTTGGTTGAATAAAACCAATCGTGGCATTGGTCGCGATACGGTATCCAGCGGTATTGAAGGTGCTTGGACGACGCATCCTACTAAATGGGATAACGGATTTTTTCACTTGCTAATGAACTACGACTGGGAGCTGAAAAAGAGCCCAGCAGGTGCTTGGCAGTGGGAACCGATCAATATCAAAGAAGAAGATAAGCCAGTTGATGTTGAAGACTTATCGACGCGCTATAACCCAATCATGACCGATGCTGATATGGCCATGAAGATGGACCCTGAGTATCGTAAGATTGCTGAAAAATTCCAGCACGATCAGGACTATTTTTCTGAAGTCTTCGCCCGCGCATGGTTCAAACTGACGCACCGTGATATGGGGCCAAAAGCCTGTTATATCGGCCCTGATGTGCCTAAAGAAGAGCTTATTTGGCAAGATCCAGTTCCTGCTGGCAGCACGGCTTACGATGTAAGTGCGGTGAAAGCGAAAATCGCGGCTAGCGGTTTAAGCGTGAGCGACATGGTATCGACCGCATGGGATAGCGCTAGAACGTTCCGTGGCTCTGATAAGCGTGGTGGTGCTAATGGTGCTCGTATTCGTTTAGCACCGTTAAAAGACTGGGAAGGTAATGAGCCTGCGCGTTTGGCTAGCGTACTTAACGTTCTCGAAAGCATAGCGTCTGACTCCGGCGCCAGTATTGCTGATGTGATAGTCCTTGCCGGTAATGTCGGTATTGAGCAAGCGGCAAAGGCTGCAGGTGTTGATATTACGGTTCCATTCTCAGCAGGGCGAGGCGATGCAACTGCAGAAATGACGGACGCGGATTCTTTTGACGTACTTGAGCCTGTGCACGATGGTTTCCGTAACTGGTTGAAGCGTGATTATGTTGTGAGCGCGGAAGAAATGTTACTCGACCGTACACAGTTGATGGGCTTAACCGCACCTGAAATGACAGTGCTGGTGGGCGGCCTGCGTGTAATAGGTACTAACCATAATGATAGTAAACATGGCGTATTTACCGATCGTGAAGGTGCGTTAACCAATGATTTCTTTGTCAATCTGACCGATATGAATTATTCGTGGAAGCCTAGCGGTGAAAACTTGTATGAAATTCGTGATCGCCAGACTGATAAAGTTAAGTGGACGGCGACCAGAGTCGATCTTGTGTTTGGCTCTAATTCGATCCTGCGTTCTTACGCTGAAGTGTATGCGCAAGATGATAATCAGAAAAAGTTTGTCAAAGACTTTGTGGCCGCATGGGCCAAAGTGATGAATGCAGATCGCTTTGATTTAGCGTGATTTTAACGGTCGTTATATAGCAATACTAGCGGCAATACAGTAGCGGCAGCAAAGTAACGAGGATGGTTTTTTACCACCTCGTTATGTTTTTAAATTTAAACGTTAAATAGTAGGAAATAAAATGACTGACATCGATATTGGTATTAATAAAGCAGATAGAACAGAAATTACTGATGGTTTAAAGAAGCTGTTAGCAGATTCGTACACGCTTTATTTACAGACGCATAATTTTCACTGGAATGTCACAGGTATGCAGTTTCGTGAATTGCATTTGATGTTTGAAGAGCATTACACCGAGTTGGCCCTTGCGGTCGATGATATTGCGGAACGTATTCGCACACTTGATGTACCAGCACCAGGGACTTATAAAGAGTTCTCAAAGCTGAGCTCAATTAAAGAAGTTGATGGTGTTCCAACCTCATCTGAAATGGTTGAGTTGTTAACTAAGGGTCATGAGCAGGTTATAAAAACAGCGCGTGAAGTTCTGAAAATAGCGCAAGCCGCTGACGATGAATCTACCGCATCATTAGTGTCTGATCGTATGCGCATACATGAAAAGACGGCGTGGATGTTACGAGCGACTACTCGATCTTAATATGCGGATTTAGAGAAAGTCCTTGGCAGCGCGAATACTTTGTCGGTGATGCTTTAAGTCTTGCTGACTGGGCGTTTGCCAGCCAGATAGTTAATGTGGGTCACGGTGCTAGCACTTGGACGAACAGCGCTGGCGCGAATCTTGTGGGACTTTTCTCGCGTCTTAAGGCGCGTTCATCGATGCAGGGGCTTTTGCCAGCAGAGCAAAAATACTGTCTACAATGCGTTAGTGTTTTTGTTGGCTTTTATAAATGTGTGTAAGTTGCTGGTGGCCATTTTAGAAACCTTGTTGCGCAGTAGGGGTGTCCAGCCGAGCAATAAGCCTGGGGTTCCTAGTGCTTGACGGCTCCAGCGCCAAAAATTAAAACGATCAATGTGCTTTATTATTTTCCCTTCTTTAAATTCAAATTCAGCATCAACGATATTGTGAACCCTACGGCCAGTTTGGCTAAAACTGTATTTGGGTTCCCAGTGCGCGGTGACTCTCCCATCTTTTTCTGCGATAGAAAATTCCATGGACATATCTTTGCCGCGTTCACACAACATGTGCCACATACTGGCTATTTCTTTGCCTGTTAGCTCGAACGCTTCATCTCGAAAGTAGGCTTCTGGGTGGTAACACTGTGCCATGAAGTGATGATCTTTTTGCTGAAAGGCTCGATAGAAACTTTCGATCAGTGCAATATTTGATGCTGTGTTAGATAGGGTCTGATTCATGAGGCGCTGCCTTAGCTGTCGTTGAATGGGGTTCTTTATCTTTAGATGACAAAGCGATCGAGATTAAAGCTTAATAGAGTATAGGCACTGTCTGTATTGTTCGTAAGTGGCAGATATGACAATATGCATACGTATATTGGTCGTCTTGTATGGTAGAGCGGGTAGCGTGATGAAGTGTATTTTATTACTACTAGAAAATAGCCCAGTGACATCTGTGACGGGGCCGATGGAGATTTTCTCATTAGCGAACAGTCTGGTAGCACGCGAACAGCGAATGGACATGCAGTTAGTGAGTCCTTCCGGTGCGGCTGTATCGTGCTTAGGAGGATTAAAACTTTCGGTGCACGATAAATTAAAACCTCAGCAAACCCCCGATTTGATCGTTATTGGTGCGATAGGGCATCCTGAATTAAGGCCTAAGGATTTTGATCCTGAAATATTGGGTTGGCTAAGGCAGAAGCATGCGCAAGGAAGCAAGATTGCGAGTATTTGTACGGGAGCGTTTGTGTTGGCGGCCAGTGGCTTGCTGGATGATTTACCGGCCACTACGCATTGGCAGTGTGCCTCTTTATTTCAACAGAGGTTTCCTAAGGTTCGACTGTGTTCCGAAGCGATGATCACTCAACAAAATGGACTGTATTGTTCAGCGGGTGCGAGTGCTTATCAAGATATGAGTATTCGTTTGGTGCGGGATATTTTTGGTCAGGATGTTGCTCAACAGTGCGCCAAAGCTCTATTGTTTGATGCTGATAGATCAGGGCAATCTCAATACGCCAGTTTTCAACCTCATAGACAGCATACTGATGAATTAATACACAGTGTGCAAAATTGGCTGGATGAGCATTTTATGCAAGATTTCTCTATGGTTGATCTGGCTGAAAAGGTGCATCTAAGTGATCGTCAGTTTAAGCGTCGCTTTAAGCAAGCAGCGGAAGAATCTCCATTGGCATATGTCCAGGCGTTAAGAATAGAGTCGGCAAAAGTGTTATTGGTCTCGTCGAGTAAGCCCATGTCTGAAATCAGCCGAATAGCCGGGTATGAAGATATGCGATTCTTTCGTCAGTTATTTAAGCGTTTAACGTCTTTATCACCTTCAGATTATCGGCAAAAATTTTCTTTACCGGGGTAATATGAAAACATGGATAATGTGTACGTTTGTATTGTTACATAAAGACTAATCGGGGCTGAATTGCTCTAGAACCATCAGGAACGCAGGGCCATATTGATCGAGCTTTTTTTGGCCCACTCCTGAGAGTTTGGCAAATTCATGTTGATTCTGTGGTTTTAATTGCAGCATGGATTTTAATGTTGCGTCATGAAAAATCATAAAGGGTGCGATGCCTTGGGTTTTGGCCAGCTGCGTTCGACACTCACGCAATGCTTGCCAGAGTGCTTGGTCTTGCTCGGGGATTTCAGCCTCTTTATTTGAGCTGTATTTGCTCGTACTGTTTTTATTTTTGCCCACCGATTCAAAACTGTCCAAGCGCAGGGTTAATGTTTCTTTCCCTTGTAATAGGGTTCGACTGCTTTCGTTTAGCGAGAGTTGGCCGTAGTCATAATTGACGTTGAGATAACCGTGGGCAACCAGTTGACGAAAAACTGAACGCCATTGTCCATCACTTAACTCTGTACCAATACCAAAAGTTGAAATGTTTTGGTGATTAAACTGTTTAATTTTTTCGCTGCTTTTGCCACGCAATACATTAATTAAGTGAACCACACCAAAGCGTTGGTCTGTGCGAAATACGCAGCTTAAGGCTTTACGCGAGGCTTCTGTCGCATCCCAGGTTTGCACTGGAGTCAGGCAGTTATCGCAGTTGCCGCAGTGTTTTGGATCTGGGTAATGATTACTGAGCTGATCGCCAAAATAGTTGATGAGCATTTTTCGACGGCAATCGGTGAGTTCTGCTAAGCCTAACATGGCGTTTAGTTTTTGCTGCTCTATGCGCTTGAATTGTTCATCGCCTTCACTTTTCGCCATCATCTGTTTTAATTTGATCACATCTTCAAGGCCATACGCCATCCAGGCTGTTGCGGGCTGACCATCGCGACCTGCACGACCGGTTTCTTGATAATACGCTTCAATACTTTTAGGCAGGTCTAGGTGGGCAACAAAGCGCACATCAGGCTTATCTATCCCCATACCAAAGGCAATGGTGGCAACCATGACGATGGCATCTTCCCGTAAGAATCTTTGTTGATTGACCTGCCGTACCGTTTTGTCCAAACCTGCGTGATACGGCAGGGCATTAATGCCTTGCTCTGTTAACCAGAGCGCGGTGCTATCAACTTTTTTGCGCGATAAGCAATAGACAATCCCCGCATGGTTTTGGTGCTCTGTTTGTAAAAAATTTAGTAGCTGCGCCTTCGGAGTGTTTTTTTGCGTTATACGATATTGAATATTGGGGCGATCAAATCCTGAAACAAAGACCTTGGCATTTTGCAGTCCTAAACGAAATACGATTTCTTCGCGAGTTTTGACATCAGCGGTTGCGGTTAAGGCGACCCTTGGAATGCTGGGAAAATATTGCTGCAACAGACTGAGTTGCAGGTAGTCACTGCGAAAGTCATGACCCCATTGAGCAACGCAGTGCGCTTCATCAATGGCGAAAAGAGAGAGTTGGCACTGTTGTAGCCATTCAATGGTGCGCGGCAGTGTTAATCGTTCGGGCGCGAGGTAGATGATGTCGAGCTGGCCGCTGAGCGCGAGTTGCTCGGTGCGCGCATTGTGTTCGCCAGACATAGACGAATTCATACACGCGGCGCGAATACCGGCTTGGGTGAGTGCATCGACTTGATCTTGCATTAAGGCAATGAGCGGTGAGATAACAATGCCAATGCCGTTGCGTACTAAGGCGGGAATTTGATAACACAGGGATTTACCACCGCCTGTGGGCATCAAGACAAAAGCATCTTCGCCATTGAGTAAGGTTTGAATTATTTGATCTTGCGGCGGGCGAAACTCTTGATAACCAAAAGTACGATTCAATACCTGATAAGCTTGCTGCATCATAATGGTTAGTTGCTCTGGGTTATCTGTAGAAGGTATATTTTGTCTGTCGTATGCATATTGATTCAAGTATAACGGAATTTTCACAGGCGGCTTATTTTGGTGCTTTATTAAGTAAGCTGAAACATACTTAATTATTAGCCTCTTATAAATATCTGATTAACCTAGGTAGGTATCCTCTATGGTAGCAGAGCTTGCAGCACTTCTATCTTGGACAATGAAGCTACGATACAATGATTATCTACTTCAGGTACTCAGTGGATTATTTATCCATAAAAAAATCAAATGACAGAGGCACGATATGAATAAAATTAAAGCGTTTATAACCCTTGTTTTATTTATCTTAATTGCGATATTTGCCGTTCAAAATTCAGCAATTGTTGAAATACAATTTCTATTTTGGAGCTTTTCATCGCCTCGGGTTCTTCTCTTTCTTACATTCCTTGTTATTGGCTTTCTATTAGGGTTGTTTGCGGTTACGCGTAATAAAGGCGGCACTAAAGAATAGGGCCGATGTTATTAACATGGCACTGTATTCATTCTTTAGGCTTAAAACTTCGAAATGGAATAAAGTTTGTTCTATTAGGCTAATGCTGCAACCTAGTGCGAATAGAACATACTTATTGCAGTCGCTTTTAATATTCAAAAGGTGTGTGACACCTCGACCCAGTGCGTAACCCAGTACTGGAAATAATGACCAGGTAAGAAATACCACAATTGAAAAGACAATGGTTAAGAGCGGAATGTTGGCGTTATAAATCACGGTGATAACAGAGTGACTTTGAGTCAGCAAGAAACCTAAATAGAGGTAAAGCATAATACTTCCTAGGGTGAGCAGGGTTGTCTTATGCTATACCGATGAGCTTGGCTTTATCTGAACCCATATCAAGTTTTGTCTGTTTTGGTTTTGCCGAATAAGCATTCTTCATGTCCGTCTAGCCATAAAGGGAATTTTGCCATGGCTTTCCCATATAAGCGGCTTTGCATGTGGCTTTCTAGCCATGTGCGTAAATACGGATAGGGTGCTTGTAAAAACCAAGATCGATGAACTCTAGAAAATTGGCGCACAAATGGTAAGAGTGCGTAATCGATGAGGCCTGGTTTTTGGCCTATAAAAAACTGATTAGTCGCGAGTTTTTGCTCTAATTCCGCGATAAATACTTCACATTTTTGACGTTCTTCAATAACATTTTCAAGACGGAATCGTTTCGCTTTTTTATAGATTTCTAGCTGCGGTTTGAATTCTTTGTCATTGCGTCGAATCAAATCGATGGTCGTAGGCAAATCGTCAGGACTGTCTTTGTGCAGTAAATCTTCAGGGTCATTTTGTTGCAATGCCCATATCATGATATCCAGACTTTCGTCGATTACGGTTTCGTCAGGCAGTATTAATACAGGGACGGTTCCCTTGGGTGAAACGGCCAGCATCTCTTCAGGTTTGCTTTTCATTACAATAGCGCGCAATAGAACTTGCTGGTCGGCGAGCAGTAAGCCTAAGCGAGCACGCATGGCGTAAGGGCAATGTTGTAGGGAATATAATATAGGTAGTTTCATGGATATATTATAACGCGGGTGCTTAGCAAGATTGTATCTCTATTTTTAACGTAGTCTTGCATTTTTTCATTACATTCTGGCTGTTTATAATCCAATAATAGTATGCTTCGAAAGGATGCTTTAGTATTCCTTAAATTGACACACTCTTGAGAACATCATGTTTAGAATATTTATATTTTCGTTACTGCTTCTTAGTCCATTTTTAAGTCAAAAAGCCTTTTCCGTGCAGGATTTTAAGGTTATTAAACAAGCCGCATTGTTATCGTCGGCATCTTATGTGAAACCTAACCTTATGGATGAACAGCTAAAGCGTATTCATTACTCGTTGGTACATCAGGCGGAGTTGCCAGGATCTGCGGTGAGTTATTATTTCGCTCGATCTGCAACAGGATTGCAGCAGCTAGCTTTTAGAGGGACATCTAATCTAGAAAATGTATTGGTGGACCTGGATGTTCAATTGCAGCTGGATAAAGGTTTGGGTATTCAATTGCATCAAGGTTTTTCTTCTGCGGCAAAAGCCGTTTATGAAGATGTATTGCCATACCTGGATAAAACGAAGCCAGTGCAAACTACGGGGCACAGTTTAGGAGGCGCGATTGCGGTTATTGTGGGTATGTATTTGCAACGAGAGGGTTTTCAGTTGGAGCAAATCATTACGTTTGGTCAACCTAAGGTTACGAATGTTTATGGTGCTGGAGTGTTTGAGGATCTTCCGTTAATAAGAGTGGTTACGCCTACTGATATCGTACCTTTAGTCCCGCCGTTAAGTCCGATGCAGTTACAGAACTTAGATATTTATTGGCACAACGGTATTGAAATAATTTTGGTTGCGGAAAGACAATATTCTTTAATTCAAGGACTTAAAAGTATGATGCGAGCGACAAAGTTTTTCTCAACATTGCCCAGTGAGGCTAATGTGCAAGCGCATCAAATGGGAACGTATTTAGCATTGATTGAAAGTAATCAGGAATCCACCCAACAGATGCCTTATAAGACAGGGCTTAGTCTATTTGGTCTGACCATTGATTGACGTGTTCTTTAATCAATAGTTTATTAATTGTAGTGTGTCTACAGACTGGATTTTGATGTATTAAAGAGAACTTGATTCGCCATTCGTCTATGGAATAACCGCGTTCTCTTTAATGCGCTCGTTTATAAGCTTTGGCTAGTGTTTACAGACCTTGGCGATATTGAGCATTGGTGGATACAGTGATCATATCGTTAAGTTGCACTGAAGCTTCTTCATTCCCCTGTAATATGTTCGCGAAGTGTTCAATAAGCTGGGCTTTATTCTGCTCAGCGTCAGACCCTGCACCAATGTTGGTGAGATCAATAAAAAACTCATCAAATAGATCAGGCAAATCCTTAATAACATCCAAGTTTAAAAACTGTTCGTCGTTATAAATACTCGGGTAGCCACCTTTTTGTTTATCAATATTGAAAGAGATACCTTTCACATTGGTAACACGTGTTGCTTTGTCACACTTCAGCATGCAGCCATCTTCAATGCTTGGCTTTTTACAGCCAACGGTCTGTTGGAAGAAACATTGGCGGCTGGTCATCATCAAAATAGGGTGGTAGATACTGTAATACAATTTGAAATCAGCAGGGCGCGAAATATTTCTTAATTGCAGGCGATTAATTTCATTAGAAATAAACGCGCCGGCACAGTTCAATTCTTCTTTCATTGTAAGCAGTGCATAAGAGTTGGTGGTATTTAAGAAAGGTCCTGCGACCCATTCAATATCCATCTCAAAGGCTTTGTAAGCAATCCCCGTATTGTTTGTCACTATGCGCTTAGGGTTGACTTGCTCAAGGATTTTAACCGCTTCTAAATAATCTTTACCAATTAATACCGCTGGGAACCATGGGATTAGTCGTGGATTAGCATTTAATAAATCGATGTATTTAGTGCAGTTCTTTTTAAAACTTTCGGGCAGTTTAAAGTAGACATCGGCATCGGTTAAATCGCACAGGTGGAAATCTTTTTCGTCGGCGATTAAAATCGACATAGTCGGTTTACCAGAGGCCCTATTGGTTTTATCAAGCGGCGGTACTTCAATATTTGGGATGACTTCAACGGAGTTGTTGAGTAGGAACGCTAGCTGATTTTTAAGGGTAGTTAACTCTTTGAACGGAATGCTTAGACCTGATTCGTAATTTTCAAACAAAAAATCATTCAATAAGAATTCTGAGTTATCAAAACTCTTAAAGCGTTTACTTAAGGTTTTTGCGTCCAGTTCTGCTTTACCCGTTAATGCCAATGAAGATTCTGATTGCAGGGTAATGACTTTTGCATCGTCATGGCTTTCATTTATAGCATCAGTACGTTTTGCATCTGTTGCATCATCACCGACGGTTGCTGTAATGGTCAATGGAGTATTTAGCGATCCTGAAAACTCAATCGTCAGTGGCAGCTTGGCTGTACTTAGATATTGGATTTTATGTCTAAGCTCGGCACCGAGTTCATTTTTATCGATGTAAAGTTCGTCTTTCACTTCTTGTATCTGCACCACAGAGATGGCACTGCTGCTGGTGTTTACTAAATTGTCGACGGCATGCTTTACGCTGTGATCGCGAGGGTTGTCGATGAACATGTCTTTGGTCAAGTTACCTTGCAAAAACGAATTGGTAAAATCACGGTTAAATACTTTGTGTAAATTAGAATCATCAGGCAGCAGTTCGCCGGTTTCGACAAAACTATCGATGCCTTTGCGCCAAGTATCGACTACGGTATAAACGTAATGCGCGCCTTTGATGCGGCCTTCAATCTTTAATGAATCAACCCCCGCTGCAACCAGCTCTGGCAAGTCAAAATAGGCGGAGTTATCTTTTAGATTCAGTGGGTATTTGTTGCCTGTGGCAGTTACTTCGTATTCATCACGACACGCTTGGCTACAGCGACCACGGTTACCTGAATTACCGACGCTCACTGAACTGGAATAACACTGGCCGGAGAAAGCGATACACAATGCGCCGTGAACAAAAACTTCGGTCAGAATATCGAGGTCATGAGACAGTTTAGTCATCGATTTTATTTCACCGATGTTCAGCTCTCGTGACAAGTTAACCCGAGAAGCACCGATTTTATTTAAAAAATGCAATTGCCCTTCATTATGTGTGGTTAACTGTGTCGATGCGTGAATGTCTAAGGTTGGGAAAAACTTTTTCACCAAGTTGAACATGCCGAGGTCTTGCACAATGATGCCATCAATACCGCTGTTTACTAGTTTATTAAGCAATTTGAACATTGTCGGTAGTTCTTGCTCAAGAATCACTACGTTGAGGGTTAAGAAGACCTCACAGTCGTATTTGTGTGCTAAGCGTAAAATGCCGGTTAAGTCATCAAAGGAAAGATTGGCCGCTCTGTTGCGGGCATTGAAGGTATCGAGCCCGCAATAAACTGCGTTTGCTCCGGCTACAATTGCCGCTTTAATGGCTTCAACGTCACCGCCAGGGGCTAATAATTCAATCTTTCTGCTCATCTGATTCACTGCTTTTACAACTTGTAATTTTGAGGGGCGATTTTAGCGGTATCTTTGCCTGATTGCTAGTAAGCGCGGGTATAGAGAAGATTGTACTTAATGACAATTTTGTGGGATTTTGAGTCGAGAGCGGTGTTAATGGATATCAAACTAATTGTTATAATTATTATATTTTGGAAACAGTGACTAATTATGAGCCTTTTAAGTCGTTCTAATGCTCAATTTAGAGTTCAGTTTAGCGTTCAGTTTTGGTCGTTGCTGTTAATCGCTCTTCTTTTTTCTGGCACAGCCCAAGCTCGTCCTAAAATTGGGTTAGCTTTAGGCGGCGGTGGCGCGAAGGGAGCCGCACACATCGGTGTGTTGAGAGTTTTAGAACAGCACAACATTCCTATTGATTATATTGCGGGCACAAGTATCGGGTCGGTTGTTGCCGGAATGTATGCAACGGGTCTAACGGTTGATGAAATTCAAAAAATAATGCTAGAGGCTTCCTGGGCAGAGGGGTATTCCGACCGAATACCTAGGGAGAATTTACCCTGGAGAGTAAAGCAGCAAGGTGATCAGTTCAATATCCCGTTAGAAATGGGCATTGAAAATAATCGTTTAAAAATGCCCAGTGGTTTGTTATATGGGCAAACTACGACCAAATTATTGCGCAAAGCGATTGGGGAGCATCCTAACTTTGAGAGCTTTGATGATTTGCCCATTCCTTACCGGGCCATTGCGACCGATCTAGCTCACTATAAGCCAGTTATTATTAGTCAGGGCAGTTTGATCGCTGCTATGCGGGCGTCTTCCAGCGTACCGGGTGCATTAGCCCCCGAAAAAGTTGATGGCTTATTACTGGTAGATGGTGGAATTACCATTAATTTACCCGTGAATGTGGTTCGAGGCATGGGTGCCGATATCATTATCGCAGTCGATATTGGTAGTGGTTTGTTACCTATGGAAGAGTTAGGGAGTACTTTTGCGGTGATCGGTCAGTTGTCTTCATTTTTAACCAATAGTAATGTCGTTTTTCAACGAGAGTTATTATCCAAGGGGGATTTTTTGATCAGCCCCAATATTGCGGGTTTATCTACTACAGATTGGAGTATGACTAACGAGGCTCTTGCGAGGGGGGAGGCAGCTGCGAATGAGCAGGCTGAGAAATTATCTGTATTGAGTCTAGATGACGCATCTTATCACACGTATTTAATGAACTTGCAGGCCGGTCGTAAATTGCTATCGTCTCGAATGGAAAAACCCATCACGCGCATCGCATTGACTAAATATTCTCAGGTTTCTGATGAGCTAATGTTGGATCGCGTGGCTCTTGAGGTCGGTGAGAAAATTGATGCGATGCAAATAAATGCCGCGGTTGATCGGCTGTTTTCTATTAATGAATTTCAGCGCGTTGATGCTTATACGCTCTTGGATGATGAAGAAAAAGTCTTACAAATAATCGCGGAAGAAAAATCTTGGGGACCTAATCTTTTACAATTTGGTATCGGCTGGGAAGATGATCTCGATAATAACTCAGATTTGAATTTTAATATCGCCTATACGTTAGGTAATTTGACTAAAAATGGAGGTGAACTGCGCTCTGAGTTGAAAATGGGATCTCAGCGTTCTTTTGATACCGAGTTTTATATGCCATTAGATGGACGAAGAAATTTTTATAGCAGTAGTCGTTATAATTTTAGCTCCTTCGGTTGGAATTATTATGTGGGGAATACGTCTTTAGCTCCGATTGATCAGCAGTACCACTCTTTATCTCAAGGTATTGGTTATAACTATGCTCAGCCGGGTTTTGTTGAATTTGGTGTGACGACTGATTTAGGGAAGTTTAGTGACCCGATTTTTCTTGAGGGTGACATTAACTATTTTACCTATGGTGGTTATTTAAAATTCGGCTTTGATACCCTTGATAGTATTAATTTTCCCACTGAGGGTGCGTACTTTACGTTCAGTTCTTTTTTGCGAAAAGAGGACGTTGATGATCATGTTGTGATCACTAAGCAAGAGGGGGCAGATCAAATTACGTCATTGGTGGTTGATGTCAATTGGAAGGGGGCGCTTAAGTTTGGGAACCATGCCGTTGTAGCAAAGGCTTCTTATTCTGAGGCTTTTACTGAAAATAATAATGAAAGTGTTTATATCTCATATTTAGGCGGTTTTTTGAACTTGTCTGGTTATCATAAAAATGCGCTTACAGGGTCGAAAAAAGCTTTTTCTGCGGGAATTTATCAGTTTGATTTGGGGAGAAGCTTATTAAATCTTGACGATTTCCCTTTGTATTTAGGACTGAGTTTTGAGGTAGGAAACATATGGCAGCAAGGAGAAAGTGTGGATGATAAAGAGTTGATTTTTTCTAGTTCTACCTATCTTGGAACGGATACTTCGCTTGGTCCTGTTGCATTGGGGTACGGAAGAACAGATGACAATACGCAAGCATTCTATTTTTATCTCGGTAAAAACTTCTGACCGCCACCACAAGATAGTCGCATTTCTTAGATTAAAAGCGCGCTCAATTTAAGGCCGTTATTAGCGAGTGAGCAGGGGGTTGCTAACTATTGTGATATTTCTGCGAAAATCTCTGAATTTTATCCCCTGTTTCAATAAGCTAAACTGTAATAGCTTGCTCAATTGTGCCTCTATGGATGTTGTATTTTCTAGTCGATGATCAGCCTGGAAATGGCAGCTAATCATTAGACTGTTGGGGAAATTACTCCAATCAGCCTGATAGCTAAAGTGATCAAAGCCAGCAAGGCTTTCAGCTTTAATCGTCGCGGTTGCTAAGGCCTTGCGAACATTGCTGTTCAATTTTGTTGTGACATTTCTGAGAGGCTTGTTCATTAGTTATGCGATTTTATTTTTAAGCTGGTGGCGCAAAGAATCCCAACTGAAAACCAGCAATGCAAGCCAGATGCAGCCAAACGTTATGTATTCTTTTAACCCTAGGGTCTCGCCATAAAACTGCACTGCAAGAATGAACATCAGGCTCGGGCCTATGTATTGAATGAAGCCCAAGGTCGTATATTGCAAACGTTTTGCCGCCGCCGTAAAGCACAAAAGTGGGAGTGTGGTAACAATGCCTGCACTTAGTAACATTAAGTTGGTTGAAGCCGTATTGTTGAACATACTTGAGGTTTCTGAAGGTTCCATATAAATCCAATATAGAATGGCAATCGGCAGTAATATCAATGATTCGATCAATAATCCAGGTATGGATTCAATGTGGGTCTTTTTATGCAGTAAACCGTAAAAAGCAAAAGATACTGCTAGCGATAGCGCAATAGAGGGCACAGAACCAAAGCTGATGATTTGTATTGATACACCGGTTAGAGCCAGAGCTACCGCTAATCCTTGTCGTTTTCTCAGCCTTTCTGATAAGAACAGGTAGCCCATTAATACGTTAATAAGCGGGTTTATATAATAGCCCAAGCTGGCCTCTAGCATGTGGTTATTATTCACAGACCAAATAAATAACCCCCAATTGAACCCTAATAAACAAGCACTGACTGCGAGTAAAGCCAATTGCTTTGGCTGTTTTAATACGGCGATGGTTTTATGCAGTTGGCTAGAAAATAAGCTAATAATAATTAAAAACACAACGGCCCAAATAATGCGCTGGGTTAAAATTTCCAGAGCATCGATATGGATCAGCTGTTTGAAGTATATGGGTGCTATACCCCACATAATGAAGGCAGATAAGGCAAAAAATACGCCTTTTTTCTCTTCTTGATGCTGTATGAGTTGTTGCATGAGCTGTGTGCGAGTTCTTATGTATGGGTTATCTGAGCAATCTATTTGAGCAATATGGGATAATTATGAATATATGTTGAGTATAATATTAACACTTATTTTTCTATCCTGGGTGTTTAGTCTGCAAATAATAAACATCGATGAGTTTGTTGGGCTTGGTGCTAGGTTTTAGCTAAGAAAATTGTGGTATATTTCTAGAAAAATAATGCAGTTGTAAATTTGATAGGACACTAATATTAATGGGATCGACAGTTTAATGGAGCATTCTAATTTAGTCTGCTTGGGCGGTGGCCACGGTTTAGGTCGGTTACTCGTTTCATTGAGAGCGTCTGGGCCGCGTTTAACCGGTATTGTTGCCACCACGGATGAAGGTGGGTCAACCGGTCGTCTGCGCGAAGAAGCAGAGACGATTGCGTGGGGCGATTTACGTAATTGCCTATCGCAATTGTGCACCTTGGATGGTATTGGTCAGCGCTTGTTTGAGTATCGTTTTCAAACACAAGGTGAGCTGGACGGTCATAATCTAGGTAATTTAGTGTTGTTTGCTTTGGATCAACTGTCGGTTCGCCCGACGGACGCGATTCGTATTATGCGCGACATGTTGAACATTAAAAGCCATTTATTACCCATGGCGGACAGTCCTACGACCTTGATGGCAAAAACCGTTGTTATGCCGGATCAGGAGTCTAATATTTTAGTGGGTGAGCTTTCGATTGATAGTAGTGATGAAGATATTGATTATTTGTATTTAGAGCCTCCTGTGGTTGCTGGGCCTGAGGTGGTTTCAACGATTAAACAAGCGGATGCCATTATATTAAGTGCGGGTAGTTTCATGACCAGTATTATGCCGTCGTTATTAGTGGCCAATATTCGTGATGCTATCAATCAAAGTTCTGCGCCACTTATTTTGATCATCAATATAAAAGAAGAGCACCTTGGCGGTGATTTGGTATTAACGTTTGCTAAACAGATAGAGCTTTTACAAAAAGCGGGATTGCGTTCACTTGATCACATTCTTTGGCCCGTTAATCGTGATTTGTCTGTCCACGATTTGGCAAAGTACCCGATTACGCAGGTAGATATGAAACCGTGTGAAAGAGGTTTGCATAACGAAGAGGTATTGAAGGCGGCTATTTTTTCTCTGCTGTAATGTTTTGAACGGTATCGAATCTTCTAAGAATTCAATAAAAAAGGCTGCGTGAGCAGCCTTTTTTATGTCTCGCCATTGAGCTTTAAGCTCAATT
>Ga0115551_1000542_pt1 | contig 25540 bp, 18 predicted proteins | sample COGITO_mtgs_1103_FD_87179 | JGI IMG/M metagenome (GOLD analysis project Ga0115551, IMG submission 87179) | Pelagic marine microbial communities from North Sea - COGITO_mtgs_110321 | ecosystem: Environmental > Aquatic > Marine > Epipelagic | place: Germany:Helgoland, sampling site Kabeltonne... | reverse complement strand
AATGGGAATTTGCCGTTCTTCCAAAGCTTTGATGACTCCGATGTGAGCCAAACCTTTAGACCCACCTCCGCTGAGCACCAGGCCAACACTTTGGCCCACGGAGCTCAAGGAAAGCATTACAAGGAGTAAGAGAGAGGGAATTCTATGACGGCCCACGGAGATAACTTAATCGAACAAATTAATGAAATATTCTGGGCTTGATTTTAGTCTGGAACCATACCATGAGAAGAGTTCTCCATCCACTAATTTCACCTCTGCGTGCGGAAAAGAGGCTTGCAGCTCTTCGCGGTCCCTTTCTTTGAAAGGGTATGGTTCTGAACTCAACAGAATAAGTTCTGGATTGAGCGTCTTAACTTCTTCAATGCTCAATTCGGGGTATCTATTTTGGTCTCCAACGATATTTTTTAGTCCAATCAAACTAAGCTGACTGTCGATGAAGGTATTGCTTCCAGCAAGCATGTAGGGCTTTTTCCAAATGAAATAAGCCGTCTTTCGCTTAAAGTTCGTTCTAAGTTTACGAAGCTTTTGATATTCGAGTTGAATTTGCCTGATCAAGGTTTCTGAAGCTTCCTCCACTTCTAGAATCAACCCAAGACGAGCAATCATTTCAAGTGCATCGTTGAGGCTGTTCACATCGGAAATCCAAACGGGATAGGATTTTGCCAATTCATCGATGTCTTCTTTTCGGTTTTCCTCTTTATTGGCGATGATTAAATCGGGAACTAAGGCGTCGATGACGTTCCGTTCTATATCCTTGGTTCCACCAATTTTCGTTTTGTTCTTAACCGCGGGCCAGGGGTGAACACAAAAACGGCTGATTCCGACCACCTCTTTTTCAAGGCCAAGGTCGTAGAGAAGCTCTGTTTGGGAGGGTACGAGCGACACGATTCGCTTGGGCCTTGAATTGATTTCTACATCGCGGCCTAACTGATCCGTGTATTTCATAGGTCTATAGGAAGCCTTGTTCTTTCATCCAATCGTCGTTGAACATTTTACCAATGTAGCGTGTGCCGTGGTCGTGAAAAAGAACCACTACCACATCGTCTTTTTTTAAGCGGTCTTTCATTTGTATGAGTCCGGCCATGGCTGCGCCTGCAGAATTCCCGACGAAAATACCTTCTTCTTTAGCAAGAAGTCTTGTGTGCACAGCTGCATCTTTATCGGTCACCTTTTCAAAGTGGTCGATGACATCGAAGTTCACGTTCTCTGGAAGAATGTCTTCCCCAATACCCTCGGTGATGTAGGGGTAAATTTCATTTTTGTCGAACACTCCAGTCTCGTGGTATTTCTTGAAAACAGAACCATAGGTGTCGATGCCCCAAATTTGAATGTCGGGGTTTTTCTCTTTCAAGAATTTACCTACTCCTGAAATGGTCCCTCCGGTTCCAACACCTACAACAAAGTGTGTAATCTTTCCTTCCGTCTGTTTCCAGATTTCTGGAGCTGTACTCAAGTAGTGCGCCTTTGCATTCGATGGATTATCGTACTGATTAACATAAATGCTGTTTGGCGTTTCCTTTGCTATTCGTTTGGCCTGACTGTAATAAGACCTCCGGTCTTCGGGCTCCACATTTGTTGGACAAACAATCACTTCGGCGCCCATGGCTCTTAGAACATCTACTTTCTCTTTCGACTGTTTATCTGTGGTGGTACAAATCAGCTTGTAGCCTTTTACTATGCAGGCTAAGGCCAAGCCCATACCAGTATTTCCGCTGGTGCCTTCTACAACAACTCCGCCTGGCTTTAGTCGTCCGTCTGCTTCTGCATCCTCGATCATCTGAAGGGCCATCCGGTCTTTTACAGAATTTCCTGGGTTGCCAGTTTCAACTTTCGCCAATACCAGCCCTGGAATGTCAGCTGCTAATTTGTTTATTTGAATGAGAGGAGTGTTTCCGATGCTCCCCAATACGTTTTTGTGATAATCCATATCTTGTTCTTGGTGCAAAAGTACCTTTAATTGAATTTTATCGAGCGCACAGGCGAGATTTTAGCAACTAGCATGGAAGGAATTTGAAGCATAAGCAAACACAAAAGCAAAGTGCCCCCATTCAGCATTAAAATCCATGTCCAGTCGAAGTTTACGGGAACCTGAGAAAGGTAATAGCTCTCTTGTGGGAGTTTAAGAATCCCAAACTTTTGTTGAACAAGGCCCAAACCTATTCCTAGAATGTTTCCTCCAAGCAATCCCAATCCGATGAGGTAAGCTGCGTTGATGAGGAAGATGTTTCGTATAGAGCTGTTCTGCGCACCAAAGGCTTTAAGAAGGCCAATCAAGTTCGTTTTCTCTAGAATGAGAATGAGCAGGGCAGCGATCATATTGATTCCTGAAACGAGTATCATCAGACTAATGATGATGATCACATTCATATCCTGAAGTTCCAGCCAACCAAAGATTTCTGGATGCCGATCGTTGATGCTTATGGCATTGTACTTCGCAGGAATGCGACCATAAAACAATTCATCGAGACGTTTAAGGTCATTGAAATCGTAGAGCAAGATTTCTATGCCTCCCACTTGATCCTCATCCCAGCCGTAAATTTTTTGGACGTGTTGGATGTCGCAGAGGATTACATTGTCGTCGAACTGCGACATGCCCGTCTCGTAGATTCCTGAAACGGTGAACTTGCGTGGGCGAGAACGATTGTTTTGAATGAAGAAAACAAAGAAGGACTCGTTCAATTCGAGTTGCATTTTCTGAGCAATGCTTTTGGAAATAACAGCACTATCATTTCGAACTTCATCGCTGAGTGAAAGAGCATTCCCACTCTTCATGTTTTGTGCAAAAAAATCCCAATCGTAATCTTTTGAGAGGCCTTTTACGATTACTCCTTGAACCTCTTCGTCTGTTTTAATTATGCCCTCTTTCTCAGCGTATACCTGGATACTTCGCACTTCTGGCATCTCGGAAATCTCAGTATAGAAGTCCTGATTTTTGGAAATGGGATCCATCTTCGACGGATCTTGATAATTAAAATCTGTGACTACGAGATGGGAGCCAAAACCAACTACTTTGGCTTGGATTTCGCGTTGAAAACCGGTAACGATTGCAATGGCTAATAACATGACAGCCAAACCCAAACTTATCCCTATAATTGCGATGTTCAGAATGGCCTTTGTACCTCCTTTTCTATTGGAGTCTTTGTTGGATCTGATGATTTTCCGAGCGATGAAAAAATCGAGTCTCAAGAAGGCTTTATTTGCGGTGTTTAGCGACCAACGGTCGAGTGGTAAAAGTATCATTTTCTTTCTCCTAATGGCCGGCCTTTCACTCGGCCTTAGTGCCCAAACCGACATTGCCTTTAACAAAGACATTATAGTCGGAGCAGAACGCCTCTCTAAATATTTACCTCGGCTTGAAGGCAAACGGATTGCCATTGTTGGAAACCAGACAAGTACACTTGGTGAAGTTCATCTGGTAGACACCTTGCTCGCATTAGATATTGAGATCATCAAAGGTTTTACACCTGAACATGGATTTCGCGGCCTAGCCGATGCTGGTGAACATGTGAGCTCAACAAAGGACGAGCAAACCGGAATAAAGCTCGTCTCTCTTTATGGTTCAAGAAAGAAACCTCGTTATACAGATCTCGAAGACGTTGAGCTATTGATTTTCGACATCCAAGATGTTGGAGTTCGCTTTTATACCTACATCTCCACCCTGCACTATGTGATGGAAGCTTGTGCCGAGTACGACGTTCCACTTCTAGTGTTGGATCGACCAAATCCAAATGGTTTCTATGTAGACGGTCCAGTTTTAGAAGAAGGATTCAGCTCGTTTGTAGGAATGCATCGGGTTCCTTTAGTTCATGGAATGACCGTAGGCGAATATGCCAAAATGCTGAACGGCGAAGGTTGGTTGAATGAAGGTGTTCAATGCGACCTCACCGTAATACCGTGCAAGAAGTACAGCCATAAAGATTACTACGAGCTTCCAGTTCGACCTTCACCCAACCTGCCGAATATGTCTTCCATTTATCTCTATCCTTCCTTGGGTCTTTTTGAAGGTACCATTGTGAGTGTTGGGCGTGGTACCGATAAACCTTTTCAGATGTTTGGCCACCCAGATATTTCCAACGGAGGAATCGAATTTCAACCGCAAAGCATTCTTGGAGCTCGCGCCCCCAAGCTAGAAGGGCAGTTGTGTAAAGGTTATGACTTGCAAAGGTTCGGCTACGACAGTATGCCCAAAGTTCAAGCACTATATCTGCACTGGTTGAAGGCGGCTTACGACGAATTGGACCGCGATGATTTTTTCCTTAAAAACGATTTCATCAATCTTCTCTCAGGAACTGACAGGATTAAAAATATGATTGTTTTTGGCGCTACAGTAGAAGAGATGGAGCGCACTTGGAAGGACGAAGTGATTGCCTTCAAGAAAATCCGTAAGAAGTATTTGCTCTACGAAGATTTCGAGTAAGCTTCCAATCCACGTTTAATCCACTCCTTCATTTGAGAACGGATGGCTTCCGGAGAAATGATTTGAATCTGGTCTCCCCAACTCATGATCTGCGAGTAAAACTCATAGCTCGGCAAAATTTGAATTTCAAGCTCCATCCCCTCCTCTGATTCTGAGGTTATTTTCTGAGTGATGTGAAGCGGTTGTGACTTGAGATAGTCTGTCGCAACTTTTCCGACTTTGAGCTTAACACGCTCCACCTTCGTATCATGACTTACGGTAATCCCGAACGAATGCTTAAAAAACTCCTTTGAATCGAATTTGCTCGATCGACGAAACTCCTCTTTTTGAACCTCAATGCTCAGTACTCGATCCAATCCGAAGGTGAGAACAGCATCGCGTTCAGGACTGAATGCCAAAAGATACCATCGAGCCCGATACTCCTTGAGTAGATAGGGATTTAGGCGATAGATTTTGCTCTCAGTTTTCTGAAAAGGGCGGTATTCAAGCTCAACCACTTTACGTTCTAAAATGCATTGGTAAATGTCTTCTAGCCATTCGGCGCCCTGCGCTCTTGGCATGCTTTCGAAGGAGATGTAATCTTGTTTGTCCTTTTGTGAATCGACTCGATTCAACTTCATGAGGTTGACAATCTTACCAATGGCTTGGTCGACTTCCTTAAACATGGGTACGTCGCGAAATTGATCGAGCGTGTGCATAGCAAGTTCAAGGTTCTCCAGATCGCTGGCGCTGAGAGGAATCTTTTCTATACTGAAATTGGGGTCTTCGTAGTGGTATCCCTTATGAAGCTTAGAGTATTTGATGGGAGCAAGGAAACCCAACTCTTCATCGAATCGCATGGCATAGAGGTCCTTGTCGATCGTGCTCATGGACACGTAGCCAATGCGCTCCTGCATCTCTTCCTGAATGTCCTCTTTTCCTGGAAAAGGAGATCCTTTACTGCGCAAACATTGGTCTATGATGCGATATCGAATGGAAGCAGATTTATTGGCTGGCACAAAGCGAAATTATCAAATGTTGAATCGTTAAACACAGAAGATTCACTTTAATGAGGTATTCAATAGTCAACTATCTTTCCCGCTCTAACATTTGAACCATGGAAAGTCACGAAGTAGACTACGAAATATTTGGCGACGACATGCAAACCGTCGAGATAGAATTGGACCCTCAAGAAACCGTTATCGCGGAAGCTAGAGCGATGAACTGGATGACCGAAGGCATCACCTACGATGCTAAAATGGGCGATGGCTCAAAGCCTAAGAGTACTTTTTTTGGGCAGTTGCTCAGTGCAGGTAAAAGAGCATTCTCAGGAGAGTCTCTGTTCATGACTCATTTTACGAATGAAGGTGAAGGAAAGCAACGCGTTTGCTTCGCAGCACCATATCCAGGGAAGATCATTCCTCTAGACTTGAAGGAAATAGGTGGTGAGATCATTTGTCAACGCGATTCTTTCTTGTGCGCTGCTTTGGGAACTCGAATTGATTTCACGCTAACTGAGAAGTTTGGCGTGGGATTCTTCGGTGGTGAAGGTTTTATTCTTCAAAAGCTCACTGGCGACGGCAGGGTGTTCATCCATGCGGGCGGCACAATTGTAAAAAAAAGAATTAAAGGGGGAAGAATTACGAGTGGATACTGGCTGCATCGTGGCATTCACTCCCGGAATCGAATACGACATCAAACACTACGGAAATCTGAAATCGATGTTCTTCGGAGGCGAAGGGATGTTCGTCGCTTCCCTCAAAGGCACCGGAACGATATACCTTCAAAGCATGCCATTCTCCAGACTTGCCGACCGCGTTGTGCGCTCTGCAAGCCATTTGTTGGGCAAGCGTTTGGGAGATTCTAAATCTTATTAAAAGGCTGAAGGAAGCTTATTCGATTTCGAACAATTCAACCTCAAAGATGAGCGTCGAAAAAGGCTTTATTTTTCCCATACCTCTTGGGCCGTATGCAAGTTCTTGAGGAATCCAAAATCTAAACTTGCTGCCGATAGGCATAAGCTGCAAGCCTTCTTGCCACCCTTTAATGACTCCACGCAGTGGAAAAGAAATTGGCTGACCTCTATCAACTGAGCTGTCGAAAACGGTTCCGTCAAGAAGCATCCCGTGATAATGGGTTTTTACTTTTGAGTCTAAGGTGGGTTTAGCACCGGTACCCATTTTAATCACTTGGTATTGCATTCCGCTGGGAGTGGTGACCACACCATCCTTGGTTCCATTCTCGTCAAAGAACCGTTGAGTCGCTTCGTTGCGGGCCTCGGCAATCCATTTTCCGTAGTTCGCCTGAACAGCTTCTAAAGTTAAAAGCGTGTCGACGCCAGCAAGAGAATTTTTAAAACCTGCGATTACAGCACGAGCATTCACTGAATCTATGCCATCTGCACTTAAGCTGTTTGCTAAGTTCACCCCAATGGCGTAACTCAAACTGTCCAATTTACTCTCTAGAACCAATGCTGGCTTGTCTTTTCCTTTGTTCTTCTTCTTCGATTTCTGAGCCAATGCAGCTCCAGGAAGTAAAATAGTAAGCAGGATTGCGATGCTGAAGATCTTCTTCATAATTGCTTGTCTATAGTTCTTTAATAGGTGAATCGATTATTCTTCGATGGAAAGCAATTCCACTTCGAAAATCAAAGTTTCGTTTGGTCCGATGACACTTCCGCCGCCACGTTCGCCGTAGGCCAATTCAGATGGGATGAACAGTTTCCATTTGGAGCCAACTGGCATCAATTGAAGAGCCTCAGTCCAACCTGGAATCACGCCATTTACGGCGAAGGTTGCGGGTTGCCCACGCTCATAAGAGCTGTCGAAAACAGTCCCGTCTAATAGCGTACCGCTGTAGTGTGTAGTCACACGACTTGTAATGGTAGGTGTTGGGCCATCTCCTTGATTCATCACCAAATATTGTAAGCCCGAAGGAAGTGTTACTACACCTTCTTGTCCTTTGTTTTCTTCTAGGAAGGTACGACCAGCACCGACTTTCTTTTTGGCGTTCTCAGCTTCAATCTTTTTACCGTATTTCATGAGATTTTCTTCTGCTTCTTGAACTGTCATTACAGTATTTTCTGCAAATACATCTCCTATAGCTTTCTGTAGCATCGCTGGATTCAGCTCAAATGGAGCTCGATCCTTCATGCCGGATGCAAAGGTTACTCCTAAGCTGTAGCTGATGGTGTCCACACCATTTGTCATAGCAGCACTCGAAGAGGGTGCTGAAGAAGTTCCAGTAGATTCAGAATCACATGAGGCAAGGAATAAGCTTCCTGCGCAGAATGATAGAAGGATTTTGTTGTTCATAGTCTTGATTTTCAGAGCGGCGAATATATGGATTAATCGAGCTGCAAGAAACAGACAGTTCTGCTATTTGATGTTTCGGGCTTTGCAAATTTCGTCGTAGGCACTTTGCATCTTTTGGAACTTTTCTTTGGCAGCCATTTGTACCTCAGGACCAGCGGAAGCAACCTTATCGGGATGATACTTGATGGCCAATTTGCGGTAGGCCTTTTTTATCTTTTCCTCGCTCGACTTAGGGTCAATGCCTAGAATTTGATATGCGCGACCATCGTTTTTTACTTTCACGAACATCGCATGCATACTTCGGTAGTCGGCTTGCGAAATGTTCAAGTAAGAAGCAATCGTTCGCAGAAGGCCAAGTTCAGATTGATCAATGAGACGATCCGCCTCCGCAATGCCAAATAGGTAATGCATCAGCTGCAAACGCACAGGGTGGCTCATGTTGTCGCGAATTTGAAAACAAACCTGCCTTACCGGAATGTCGGTTTTCATCATGTCGCGCATCAGGTGCGTGAGGTCTCTCGCTTTGTCCGGGCCGAACTGCTTTAAAAGGAATGCCTTTACGTAGTCAAGTTCCGACTTTTTGACCGTGCCATCGGCTTTCATAACTGCCATGGATAAAATAGCCAAGCTCACCCCAAAATCTGCCGATCTGGTGCGCGATCTCCCTTGTCCTATTTGCGCGGCATGCTCATCGGATTTAAGCACACCTTCCATCATAGCGCCCACAGCAAAGCCAAGGATTCCACCAATCGGCCCTCCAAAGGCCCAACCTAGGCCCCCAGTAATCCACTTTGTGTAATTACCCATTGATGTTACTCAATGATGTCGACCGAGCGCTCAATAAACTTCGAAAGTGCCTCGCCTTTCAGCATGTTTTGGGAAAGAAGTGCCAAGTCAGCCGCTTGTTTAGCCAAGAGTTTCTTCTTGTCGGCATTTGGCTCAAGGAGGATTTTGGAAGTTAATGGGTGATTTGAGTTCACCACCAAATTGTAGGCGTCTGGCAAAGTAGCTCCACCAAACATTCCGCCGCCACCTGTTTCAGCTTGTTCTTTCATTCGTCTCATAAACTCAGGGCGTGTGATCAACATTGGCATTTCAGTTTCGGGCAAACTTTCAAAGACAATGCTGAACTTTTCTTTGTCAACAACCGATTCCAGAACGGGTTTCAGTTCGTTCTGTTGGTCTTCGCTGAGGTTTGTTTCAGGAGCATCTGCTTTCTGAATGAGTTTGTCCATTGTGTCGGAATCAACGCGTGCGAAGCGCATTTTTTCTTCACCACCTTCAAGCTTTTGAATGAAATGACTGCTGAGTGGACTGCTCAATTCCACGACGTCGTAATTGTATTTGTCGGCCGATTGAATGAATTGGTGCTGCTCTTCTGGATTGTTTGTGTAGAGGACAATCAACTCGTCGTTTTTATTCTTTTGAAGCTCACCAATTTTTGTTTGGTATTCTTCAAGGGTGAAGAATTCTCCTTTGGTGTTCTTGAGGAGTATTGCGCCTTTCATGCGTTCGAAAAACTTCTCGTCGGTAAGACAGCCATACTCAACAAACAAACGGATGTCGTCCCATTTACTCTCGTAGTCCTTTCGGTCCTTCTTGAACATCTCAGCCAGCTTATCTGCAACCTTTTTAGAGATGTGCGAGCTGATTTTCTTGACGTTTGAGTCCGATTGTAAATAAGATCGAGAAACGTTCAACGGGATGTCCGGAGAATCAATTACTCCATGTAAGAGCGTTAGGAATTCAGGTACAATGTCTTCTACAGAATCTGTAATGAAGACCTGGTTGCTGTACAACTGAATCTTATTTTTCTGCAATTCCATGTTCCCAGACAACTTTGGGAAAAAGAGTACGCCAGTAAGGTTGAAAGGGTAATCAACATTGAGGTGAATGTTGAATAAGGGGTCATCAAAAGTGAATGGGTAGAGTTCTTTGTAGAATGCCTTATAATCTTCATCCTTCAAGTCAGCTGGCATCTTTTTCCAAGCTGGAGAAGTGTTGTTGATGATGTTGTCAACTTCGTTCTCGATGCGCTTTGGATTTCCTGCTTCATCTTTTTCGCCAGAAGGATCATCGACGGATTCTGTTTTTGTTCCAAATTGAATTTCCTGCGGAAGGAACTTACAGTATTTGTTTAGGATTCCAGAGATGCGATTTTCCTCTAAAAATTCTTTAGAATCCTCAGCAATATGAAGGACGATTTCGGTTCCGCGATCCTCTTTCTTTGATTTGGTCAGAGTGTAGTTTGGGCTACCATCACAACTCCATTTAACAGCCTCGTCTTCTTCGCGAAAAGATTTTGAATGCACTTCAACTTCACTGGCAACCATAAAGGCCGAGTAAAATCCAAGTCCGAAATTTCCAATGATCCCAGCATCATCTGCTTTGCCTTCGTATTTCTTCAAGAATTCTTCGGCGCCTGAAAAGGCTACTTGGTTGAGGTATTTTTTAACCTCATCGGCATTCATTCCAATACCGCGGTCTTTAATCGTAAGGGTTTTTGCTTTGGCATCAATGGAAACTTCAATTCGAGTATTGCCCAATTCCCCTTTGAATTCTCCGAGCTTTTGGAGAGTCTTCAACTTGCTGCTCGCATCGACAGCGTTGGAAACCAATTCCCTTAAAAAGATCTCGTGGTCTGAATAGAGAAACTTTTTAATGATGGGAAAGATGTTCTCTGTTTGAACGTTAATCTTGCCTTTTGCCATGTCTTTTTATTTTTGAGCTCAATGGCAAGTTGTGTACCAATATGCTTCTTCTGACAGCTTGTCGCAATGTAGGAGTCAAGCAGTGAAATAGTCGGTTCTTTAGTCATGCATTTTTTTGGATTCCTATTTTTTCGACGCATTTTCGTCAGATGAATTTACTTCTACTCAGCAACTCAACCAATCCTGGCGAAGAATACCTCTCTTGGCCAAGAGAGTATTTAAATTCCTTCTTAGAAGGAATTGACGACGACATCCTCTTCATTCCATATGCGGGGGTGACCATAAGCTGGGACGACTACTTTGAAGCGGTTGAAGCTGCTTTTGAACCCTTGAATAAAGAGGTGACATCCATTCACCACACACTCAACCCCGAAAAGGCGGTTATGAAAGCACGCGCAATTCTAGTAGGCGGAGGAAACACCTTTCAATTATTTAATGAGATTCAAGAGAACGGCTTACTACTGCCAATTCGTAAGAGGGTAGAGGAGGGAATGCCATATGTTGGTTGGAGTGCAGGAAGTAATGTTGCCTGTCCAGGCCTACATACAAGCAATGACATGCCGATTGTAGAACCCGTCAGTTTTGATGGTCTCCATTTGGTGAACTATCAAATCAATCCACACTATACGAACAAGACCATCGAAGGTCATGGAGGTGAGAGCCGTGATCAACGCTTGGCTGAGTTTCTTGCAGCAAATCCCGACAAAAAAGTTGTTGGATTGAGAGAGTCGAGTTTAATTGAGGTACAAGGAGATGTGCACACGATTAGAGGAAACAATCCGGCCCGACTATTTAGCATTGAAGGGACAACTGAAATTGAGATTGGCGGACAAATCCAAGTTTAGACTGAGTGCACTAGAGAAGGTTCAGAATCCTTTGGCTTCTTTCTGCCAGACATAAGCGGAGCTCGCTTTTCCGTTTTTGAAGTAGTAGCGACCACCCCAAGCATGACTTACCTTTTTGTATTCAGCACCTAAGTTTCCTTCAATGAGAACTCGAACTTCAATTTCCTTGCGGTCGAAACTCTCGTATTCAACTGTCAAACCCTCGGGGTATTTTGATGCTAGATCGTGAACGAATTTGATTTTATCGAGTCTTTCGCGTTGAGCGGGATCAACATAGATGGTAAAGAAGTCCTCTTTGTTTCCCGTTTTTCTTGCTGCAATTGCTTGCTCCCTGGCAATGCGCGCTTCCTCTTCGAGTGCATCCTTCTCAACTCTTGCAATCATGCTCAATAACTGTGGGTTTTCCGGAAAGATTTCTGCTGCTGCGTCCAGTGCTTCGAAGGCAGCGTCGTAATCCTTTTGGATTTAGCCTCGCTCAGCCTCCTTTAAGAGGGTTTTGAATTTCTGTTCTTGGTCATCTTTTTGGTCTTGAACTTTTTGTTGGGCTTGGCGCTCGATGGCGATGGCCAGAAGGTCCTTTGCTTCAGCGATTTCGGGCAATACAGTTGTGGCCCTTCTAAATTTGCTCACAGCCGAGTCTATGTTCCCTACCTTCATTTCAGAATTTCCGGCATCAACCTATATGTCGTACACCTTTTGTTTGCTTTTCAATTCAACTTGAGCTTGTTTTTGAGCCAAAGCCTCTTGTTCCTCCTTTTCTTTTTTACGTTGATCTTTCTCAGCAAGATCCTCAGCATTTTTCTTTTCTGTTTTTGCAGCGGCACGCATCCGTTGAGCTTTTTCGTTGTCGGGGAAAAGTGCTAAAGCAGCATCGAAACTTTGAAGTGCCTCTACAAATTCTTGCTTTGAAGCACAGCAGCCTGATCTATAAGTTGTTCAAATTGCTGAGTGCGCACATTCAATTCTTGATTGGCCTTCTGCTTAGCTAATTTTTCTTGTCGAGCATTCTCGGCTTCTTGTTTTTTCGCTTCGGAGTCGAGCTTAAATTGTTCCCATTTTGCATGGGCATTGTCGATTCCTTCTCTATGTCGAACGTCCTCAGATTTTAGAACCCCAGCTTCCTTAAACTTCAGTATCGCCTCTTCAAACTGTTGGTTGCTCAGGTGGTTTTCTGCCATGGAGAGCAGTGCAGTGTACTGGCTTTCAATTGCTTTGTGTTTGGCAATTTCTTTCTCTTTCTCCGATTTGGCGGCTTTTTCCTCTTTCAAATTCTCTTCGGCAGTTTGAATTCGCTGGAGCACTTCTTCATCGTTCGGAATCACCTCAAGAGCCAAGTGAAATGCTTGCACTGCTTCCGCCCATTTCCTATCGGTCATTTTTGCTTCTGCCGCCGTTTTGTGCTGATCGAAGGTCTGCTGCGCGGATTGAGCCTCACGTTCTTTCAGTTCTCGCTCTGTTTTGGCTTTCTTTTTTTGATGCGTTTCTAGGATTAAGTTGTTGGCAGTGGCGTCTTTGGGTTTGAGCTCATGTGCCTTTTTGAATGCTGCTTCTGCTTCATCAAAACTCTCCTGTTCAAGAAGCTCCTTCCCACTTACTAGATGTTGGTTGTAAAGTTTTTCAATACCGTCTTCTTCTAGCCTCTTTTTCAGCTCATGTAAGGAGTGCACCTTGTTCTTGGCTTCTTGTTTTTCAGGAATGAGTTTTTCGGCAGCAACGTATTTCAGTTCTGCTTCTTCATACTTTTCCTGCTTTATAAAATCATCTCCTTCTCCGATTAAGCTGAAGTATTGATCGTCGAGCACCTTCGCTTCAAATTCCTTTTTCTTGGCATAGGCCAGGTTGGTCTTCTTTGCTGCGGTTGAATGGTCGGGTAATAGTTTAGATGCATTTTCGTAGGCTTTGATGGCCTCGGCGAACTCATTTTTGTTCAATAAGTCGTCGCCTTCTACAATGAAGTCGTTGTAGCGCTGCTCCACTTCTGCTTTTGCCTTCTCTTTTTTGAGCATCATCGCTTCCTGTACTTGGGTTTGCGGATAAGTCTCATTGGGCTGAATTTTATGTGCGGCATCATAAACTACAATCGCCTCGTCGAACTTTTCATCTTTCAGCAATTGGTCTGCCTCATCAATTTTTGTCTTGTATTCCCTTTGTTTGGCTTCAAGAGCAAGTTGAGCTTTTTCGGCTTCGGCTTTTCGCGAACATTCGTCCATCTTATCGCGTGGGAATTGCTCCTTCGGTTTTAATTTAGAAGCCTCACCGAAGGCGATTCGAGCTTCTTTAAAGGAGCCTGAGGAGAGTAATACTTCGGCCTTCTTTATCGCTACATCGTATTCCTCATCAAGTTTTGCTTGGGCTTCCTTAAGGCGCATTTGCTCTTCCAAGTGAGCTTGATCGCGTTTTGCCTGTTCTAGAAGTTGAGCAGCCTCTGCCTCACCTGGAATTACTGCCAGAGCTTCGTGAAATTGTTTTTGAGCTTCAACGTATTTCTTTTCAGAAGAGAGGGTTTTCCCATCTTCAATCAGCGCTTGGTATTTTCTTTGAATTTCTAGCTTTTTGAGCTCTTCCTTTTTTCGAAGTATGGCCTCTTCTGTTTCGATGACCTTCTTCGGAGCATAGGCATCATCAGGTTTGTAGATGAGTGCTTCCTTGTAAGATTCTAGGCTTGGTCGTATTTTTCATCTCTAAAATACGCATCTCCCGCAGCGATGGTTGACTTATACTTTAAGGCAAACTTTTCTGCGTTCTTATCGGCTTTTTCTAGGGCTTTTTCTTTCGTCTTTTCCTTCTTGAGTTCATTCTCAATCTGGTCGAATATATCGTCCTGAGAATAGGAAGGATGGCTTAGTCCCAACAGACAAATCACCAAAAGGGAGAGCCCTGTATATTTCGATAATTGAGTCAAATCGAATTCAAAAGTGAAAGTTCCTATGGCTAGGAGTCAGCGACTTCTTTGGCGGGTGCCTTGTAGTCGAACAATCGATTTTCTTTGATTGCTTTTGCTACTTTCTTAGGTACGGATTCTTCCCATCCTGAAAGGCCATTGCGAATCATCGAAAGCACATTGTCACTGTAGATGTGAAGATTGTCTGTGTTCACATCTTCGATGTCAACAATCATATCATTGTCGACGAAGTATTTCAACAAGCCACGATACTCTTCATCAACTTCGAAGTTTTTAGTGTTGTACAACTCGTCCGACATTGGAATTTGAGATGGGTAGACAAAGATTTTTACATTGCCTCCAAAGCCTAATCCAAAGGCTTCCAAGATTCCTCCATGAAGATTCTCGTAATAGCGCGCGTCGAAAATGGTCTGCAGGCTGTAGATGCCCAAAATGAGCCCAATTTTTTTGGTTTTCGTGAACTGACTCAAGTAATGACAAACCTTGTAATACTTCACGTAATTTGAAATCATCACAGTATGTCCCATCGAACAGAGGATGTCCACACGATCTAAGAAATCCTTTTCGTCGATGGTCCCATCGTTGGTAAGATCTTTTAAGGTGAGCTCAAAAATCGCTCGAACGTCTTCTTTTTCTACTCCTTCACACTTGATAAATTGATCTAATCCGCGATCATACATATCGAGATTGACATGTGTTAGCGGACGGAATCGACCTCTAAGAACAAGAATATTTTTCTTGTAAAGCACTTCGGATGGTTGAAGAACATCTCCATCTGGTCCGAACAGTGCAGCTTCAGTAAGTCCGTTTTTTACGAGCTTCAAAGCCATCAATCGGTTGTCGACGTGCTTGAAGTCAGGCCCGCTCAAGCGGAACATATTAATTTCAATGCGCTCCCTTGAGAGTTCATCGAGGAGAGAGTTCAATAAGTACTCAGGGTCATGATGGTAAAAATGACAACCGTAGAGTAAGTTCACGCCCATAATCCCTAGAGCCTCCTGCTGAAGCCTAGCCTCATGGTCGTTTAGATTCACGTGAAGAATGCACTCATTCGGTTCACTTTCAGGTCTGAGTTGAAAGCGAAGCCCCAACCAACCATGCGACCAATTGGTCTTCTGGTAATTGATTGTTGAAACGGTATTCGCGAAGTTGAAAAACTTGGCCGTTTTCCTGCGAGAAATCAATTTCTTGTGAACCACCTTATAACCGAAGTCGAGCATTTTATTGAGCCGCGGTTCACTGACGTAACGCTCGTGGCCTCCGTAGATGGAGTCTGAAATCTCTTTATCGTAGGCCGAAAGGCTGATGGCGATGGTTCCACTTGCTCCACCAACTCGAAAAAAGTTGTTGGCAACCTCTTGCCCGGCACCGATTTCGGAAAAGGCTCCGTAAATCGAATTATCCAAGTTGATGGATAAGGCTTTCTCTTTGGTCGATAACTTTCTGTATGACATCTCTGATTAGGAGTCTTTAAAGGTCAGTAGTATAAAACGCGCTAGAGTTGAGCATTTGGTGCAAAGGTCGAAAGATTTTGCCATCGGTGGGTGATATGCATCAGGCTTTCGCTAAATGGTTACGTGGAAGTAGGCTTTCAAGTTTGTTGAATCACAAATTAATTCTTCGGTTCTTTCGATTCTTTTCGAATCATAGGGGGTTTGAAGTCTTCGGTTTGTTCAATGGAGACCATGACTTGATCTAGAATTTCTTGACTACTTTTTTCGTAATCGATTACGAGTGGTTCTTTAAAAGTAACACTGATTTCCACACCTCTTTTCTTGACCAACAAGCCCTTTTTGTCGAAGGCTCTTCTGAAGCCATTAATGACAACTGGAACTACGATGGGTTGGTTGGTTTTAATGATGTGCGCAGTTCCTTTACGTCCTTGAACGTAGGGTGTAGTTGTTCCTTGAGGAAAGGTAACTACCCAACCATCGGCAAGGCCTTCGTTAATTTTGGAGATGTCGCGCATATCAACTTGGCGTTTTACATCTTGACCTGATTCACGCCAGGTTCGTTTGATTAATATGCCACCGGCATAAGTGAATATTTTTGGAAGGATGCCCGACTTCATTGTTTCCTGAGCAGCAACAAAATAAGCGTTCAACCTTGGAGTGAATAGAACCAAGGACGACCCGATTCGATCAAAAAATTTTGATTTTGCACTCGCGAAAACGAGGAATAAAAAGGCAACGTCGGCAAAATATGTTTGATGATTTGATACAAATAGAACGTTCTGATTCGGAAGTCGATCCAGGAGTTCTACGTTGTTCAATACCGCCTTATTCATTTTTTTGAAACGGTAGTGCGCCGTAAATCCGAACAGGAGATATAAGATCCTCTTGGTCAAATAAAAGTTACCAAATATGTCTTTTCGGAATAGTTGCATTTAGCTTACATATTCCTCCGGTACTGACCTCCGACCTCAAAAAGAGCTTCGGTAATCTGTCCCAGAGAACTGTATTTACAAGCCTCCATTAGTTCATTAAAAATATTCTGATTTTGAATGGCGGCGGTTTGAACCTTACGAAGATGCTCATTGCTTTTGTCTTCGTGGCGCTTGTTCAATTCTTTCAGCGTCGCAATCTGAGATTCTTTCTCTTTCTCGGTTGCCCGAATTACTTCTTGCGGGACAAGAGTTGGAGAGCCTTTGGAGCTAAGAAAGGTATTTACACCAATGATGGGAAAGTCCCCATTGTGCTTAAGAGTTTCATAATAAAGAGATTCCTCTTGAATTTTCGACCTCTGGTACATAGTCTCCATAGCCCCGAGGACACCACCTCGTTCAGTGATTCGTTCAAACTCCAGCATTACAGCTTCTTCCACCAAATCGGTGAGTTCATCAATAATGAAAGAGCCTTGAAGTGGGTTCTCGTTTTTGCTGAGCCCAAGCTCCTTATTGATGATCAACTGAATGGCCATAGCGCGACGGACACTCTCTTCTGTGGGAGTTGTGATGGCTTCGTCGTAGGCGTTCGTGTGCAAAGAATTGCAGTTGTCGTAGATGGCATAAAGAGCCTGAAGAGTTGTGCGTATGTCGTTGAAGTCAATTTCCTGAGCGTGCAGGGACCTACCAGAGGTCTGGATGTGGTATTTCAACATCTGACTTCTTGATCCGGCACCGTATTTATTCTTCATGGCCTTCGCCCATATTCTTCGAGCAGTACGTCCGATCACTGCATATTCAGGATCTAGTCCGTTTGAGAAGAAAAAGGAAAGGTTCGGACCAAAATCATTGATTTTCATTCCCCTGCTGAGGTAGTATTCTACATAGGTGAAACCATTAGCAAGGGTGAAGGCGAGCTGACTGATCGGATTGGCTCCGGCTTCAGCAATGTGATATCCAGAAATCGAAACGCTGTAGAAATTTCGGACTCCATGATCGATGAAATATTCCTGAACATCTCCCATCAACCTAAGGGCAAACTCAGTGGAGAAGATGCAGGTATTTTGAGCTTGATCCTCTTTTAGAATGTCGGCTTGAACCGTACCCCGAACAGTCTTGAGCGTTTCGGCTTTGATTCTTTCGTACACTTCCTTCTCCAAAACATCGGCTCCTGTACAACCCAACAACATGAGTCCAAGACCATCATTTCCTGTGGGAAGATCTCCTGAATATTTTGGTTGAGTACTGCCAATCTTTTTGAAGTGTGCGTCGATGCGTTTTTGCACTTCAGTCTCCATCTTTTGCTCCTTGATGTACAATTCACATTGCTGGTCGACGGCCGCATTCATAAAGAAAGCTAAAAGCATTGGCGCAGGACCATTGATGGTCATGGAAACAGAAGTCTTTGGATCACAAAGGTTAAAGCCCGAATAGAGCTTTTTGGCGTCGTCTAAGCAGCAAATTGAAACTCCAGCATTTCCAATTTTCCCATAAATGTCTGGGCGATAATCTGGGTCGTGACCGTAAAGTGTAACTGAATCAAAGGCAGTAGACAGTCGTTTTGCTGCCATGTCCAAAGAGACATAATGGAAGCGTCGGTTGGTGCGTTCTGGCCCGCCTTCTCCGGCAAACATTCGGGTGGGATCTTCTCCTTCCCGCTTGAATGGGAATAAGCCAGCGGTGAAAGGAAACTCTCCAGGTACATTCTCTCTTAAAGTCCATTTCAAAATTTCGCCCCAAGAACGATAGGAGGGAAGGGCTACTCGTGGAATTCGAGAATGTGAAAGTGATTCAGAATAGGTTTTAGATTTAATTTCTTTCCCTCGTACCTCAAACACGTATTCGTCTTGTTTGTAGGCTGCTTTTTTGGCGGGCCATTCTTCAAGAAGTTTTTTGTTGTGTGGGTCGAAATCCAATTCTTCCTTTTCAATTGCTTTTTGAAGAGAAGCCTTTGTGGTCTCATCCACATACTCTTTTGAACGCGTCAACGAATACAAGCGATCGGCAACCTCAACTTGCTGCGACACCCAATCTTCGTAGGTTTTGTGGCTTTCCGCAATCTCAGCTAGGTAGCGAGTTCTGTTTGGTGGGATGATGTAAATTTTCTCCGACATTTCGTCTGAAATCTCGAAGGTGGAGTGCAAGTCTGCTCCCGTTCTGTCGGCAACGGTGTCTACAATGGCTTTATAAAGGCTATTGGTTCCAGGGTCGTTGAACTGCGATGCGATGGTTCCAAATACAGGCATCTCATCTACCGGACTATCCCACAAATTGTGATTTCGTTGGTATTGTTTTTTCACATCCCGAAGGGCGTCCAAAGCCCCACGTTTGTCAAACTTGTTCAAAGCGATCAAGTCCGCGAAATCGAGCATATCAATTTTCTCGAGCTGCGTTGCCGCTCCATATTCAGGAGTCATTACATAAAGGGAAGCATCGCTGTGGTCAAGGATTTCTGTATCCGATTGACCAATGCCTGAGGTTTCTAAAATAATCAGATCGAATCCGGCGGTTTTTAAGACATCAAGGGCTTGCTCTACATGCTTACTCAAAGCTAGGTTCGACTGCCTTGTCGCCAGACTTCGCATATAAATGCGTGAATTTCGAATGGCATTCATTCGAATTCGGTCACCCAACAATGCACCTCCAGTTTTCCTTTTTGACGGATCTACTGAAACGATGGCCATGCGCTTTTCAGGAAAATCAACAAGAAAGCGTCGAACCAATTCATCGACTAAACTCGACTTTCCGGCTCCGCCAGTTCCTGTGATTCCAAGTACCGGAGTTTTTGATTTCTCGGCCCGTACTTTAATCTCACTCAGTACGTCTTTTGCGTTTTCAGGAAAATTCTCTGCAGCAGAAATCAAGCGGGCTAAATCTCCATCATTCTGATCTTCAATTCTCTCGTATGCACCATTTAGTTCGTCGCCAAGTGGGAAGTCGGAGCGCTTCACAAGGTCATTGATCATGCCTTGCAAGCCCAACTCACGCCCATCATCTGGCGAATATATGCGTGTTATTCCATGTGCGTGAAGCTCCTCAATTTCTTCAGGTAGAATCACACCACCACCACCACCAAAAATTTTAATGTGTCCTGCCCCCCTTTCTGCAAGAAGGTCATGCATGTACTTGAAATACTCCATATGACCGCCTTGGTAGGAGGTCATCGCAATGGCGTTGGCATCTTCTTGAATTGCAGTATCGACGACCTCTTCAACACTGCGATCGTGACCTAAATGGATTACTTCAACCCCTGTGGACTGAATGATCCGGCGCATGATATTGATGGCCGCATCGTGCCCATCAAACAGCGATGCCGCAGTAATGATCCGAATTTTGTGCTTGGGGGTGTATGTTTCTACTGCTTTCATTTTATGCCAATGGGCAGCAAAAATACTTTTTTGAAGATGAAGCAAAAAAAACCCCTCGCTAAAGGCGAAGGGTTAAACAACTAACTACTACAAATGAAAATTTTAATGCTCTTTCAGGATAATAAACGCCTTATGTGCTGGAAAGGTTTGGTCGACCATTGAAATTTTTTTACCGGCTGAGTGAATGGTCACCTAGGGCACAAAAGACCATAGGATTATCCGTACTTTAGCCCACTCTGTTGCCACCTCCTGCAAACTTCAATGAACTAAAATGTACAGCCTAACATTAGCCATAGGATGAGGAAGATGAAACTATTGAGTGCAGCCCTAATTGCATTTACAACTGTTGTGATTTCTTGCAATCATGCAGATACGGAAGAGCTTGAGGATTCAGTGATTGGTAGAGAAGAGTGGATGAAAATGCGCTTAGCGGATCCTCTAACTGGGGAAATCCCGCTTCACATGCATGAACGAGAGTTGGCTTTTGCGCAAGGACTTCCAAAGCTGGACGAGTCGGCTAGATCGAGTTACACATATACGCACAGAGGACCTTTTAATGTAGGAGGGCGCACGCGTGCCTTTGCCATCGATTATACAAATACAGAGATTTTACTGGCTGGAGGCATTTCTGGTGGAATGTGGAAGTCCGACGACAATGGAATGAGTTGGCGGCAAGTCGGAGACCCGAACGACCACCCTGCTGTTTCTTGTTTGACTCAGGATCTAAGACCGGGGAAGTCGAACATTTGGTATTATGGTTCCGGCGAAATAGTCGGAAATTCTGCAAGCAAAAGTTTCAGCGCATACTTCAACGGAACAGGCATTTATAAGTCTGTGGACAATGGGGAGACTTGGACCGTGCTTGATTCAACCAGCAGCGGTACTCCGGAAGAAACAGACAATTGGGATCTCATTTGGAATGTAGCCATCGATCACAGCGTAGATACAGCGGATGTTCTATATGCGGCAGTTCGCGGCAGCATCCAAAGAAGCGACGACGGCGGCTCTAACTGGCAACAAGTATTGGGCGGAGGTTCAACGGCTTCCGCATCTCGTTATACGGATGTATTAATTGCTGAGAATGGGGTGAAGTATGCGAGTCTCAGCGCTGGTGGAAACTCAACTGGCTTGTGGAGGTCTGAAGATGGAATTTCATGGCAACGGATTGGTGCTACCGATTTTCCCAGCAATATAAACCGGGTCATTATGGACAGCGATCCACAAAACCCCAATAAGGTTTACTTCCTCGGAGACACTCCTGGATTTGGTCAAAAGGCCGACAGCAATTCTTCGGAAACGAACAGCCTTTTTCGATATACATATTTGAGTGGAAATGTTGCTGGTGCAGGTGGTCAATGGGAAAACTTATCCTTAAACCTTCCTTTCGACTCGAGCTTTGCGGCCTGCTTTAAAACGCAAGGGAGTTACGACATGGTTCTTGCCGTGCATCCCAAGGATTCCAATGTGATTGCAGTTGGTGGAACAAACTTGTTTCTGTCTTTCGATGGTTTCAATTCAGACAGCAACTACAGGCAAATAGGTGGATATCGCCCCGATGGATACCTTCCTTTCTACTACCGTTGGGTTGGTCATCACCCAGATCAGCATCTGTTTTTCTTTCACCCCGATCATCCCGATACGATTTACAATGCAAATGATGGTGGTGTATACCGCATGAACAACATCCGAGATACGAGCAACGAGTGGACTGATTTAAACAAAGGATTTTTGACCACGCAGTTTTACACCATTGCAGTTGATCGAGATCAGCCTGGAAGTGAATTGGTCTTCGGTGGATTGCAAGACAATGGGACCTTCTTGAGTTGGGATGCCGATCCGAGCTCAGAATGGGCAACGCCTAGTTTGGGCGATGGCGCCTACTGTGCAGTAGGAAATGGCGAAGATTTTTACTTCTCTTCTCAATACGCTAGAATTTATAAAATGTCGGTGGGTCAAGACGGTAATCGCACCGGCTACACGCGAATTGACCCGGAATCGCCCGGATTTTGGCAATTCGTGAATCCTTTCATTCTCGATAGGAACGATCCATATACCATGTACCTGTCTGATGGGGATGACATCTGGAGACACAACAGTTTGAATGCCTTCGACCTAGATAGCTCTACAGAAGATACGGATGATGGCTGGGAAGAATTTAGGAACATTGGGCGTGGTAGTCTAACCACATTAGAATCGTCGTATGACAACCCTCAATATGTTCTCTACATGGGTTCAAGCAATAAGTCTGTTTTTCGCGTTGAAGACGCCAATGATGGAAACTTAGGAAGCGATGACATCACCAACAACATCGTTTTTGGAGGTTATGCTTCCGACATTTCGGTCGATCCAGAAGATGCCGATAAGCTCATGCTGGTCTATTCGAACTACAAAACACAAAGTGTTTATTATTCCGATAATGGAGGTGATTCTTGGACTGCGGTCTCAGGAAATCTCGAAGCTGAGCAAGCGCCAGGGGCGCCAGTAGGATTGGCTCTAGGTGATGGGCCGTCAGTTCGTTCTTGTTTGATTGCGCCTTTGAATGATGATTCAAGAAGATACTTTGTTGGAACCAGTGTTGGGCTTTTCTCCACCAATCAATTGCAGGGCGATTCAACCGTGTGGGAGCAAGAAGCGCCCAACGTCATTGGAAATGCAATTGTTGATATGATGGATTACCGTCCAAGTGATGGTTTTCTTGCCATAGGAACTCATGGAAAAGGAGTGTTTACCACCTTCATTACAGACCGTAAACTTGTTGCTGGTAAACATGAGTTGGAGCCGACTGTTGAGGTCAAAATCTGGCCCAATCCGAGCAAAGGTTTGGTGGAAATTGAGAGCCAGGAGAAAATATTAGACATCAAAGTCTTTGATTTGCAAGGACGAGCAGTTCAACATGTTTCGGTTTCCGGAAGCAGTCTTCACTTTGCGAAGTCGGCGAGTGGCACCTACCTCATTGAGGTGGAAACCGAAAGTGGGTCTCAAGTCAAAAAGATTGTCATCGAATGAAACTACTAAGTCTAATACTCGTCTTCTTTCTGTTTTCTTGTTCTTCAAATAAGGATCTGTCGGAAGAAACAAAAGCGGCCAAGGATAAGCAGCAAACTCTCGTTGAGGAGTTGAGCCCGTCAGAAAAGGTCGTAGAGGAGTTGAGCCCACCGAAAAGTGGAGAGTCCATTAAAATTGAAGGAAGGATATTGTCCATCGATGAATTGAATGAAGGATTCGCAAGCGACCAGCCGTGCGGAAAAGTTGCTTGTACGGCGAACATTCGAGTAGATCAGCTTAAGATGATCAACCGTTTTTTTGATGAATCGTTCTCTTCTGGAGATGAACTGAAAGCTTATTTTATGTTCACACTTTCGGAGACTACTGAAGAGCTGTTTCCGTTATTGGGAGTGAGATATCCCGGTCTTGAAGAGGGCGATCGATTTGAAGCGAGAATAAAAATTGGAAGTCCAATTGAAGGAGCGATGATTACGGTGGAACATTACAGTATTTTAAAATGATGACGAGAGGATTTACATACTTGGCGAGCGTGTTGATTTTAATTGCCTGCGAGTCTCCAAAACTGCCTGCAGACCAGAGACCAAAGGAGCGTGAAGCATGGCAGTTTGAACGAGAAAAAGATAACAGCGGTAAAATCCCAGAAAACATTCGTGAGAGGGAGCATTCATTTGCAGCTAATCTCCCAACCTATGAAACGGCTGCTCGGAATGCTCAAAATGTAAAAGCCATCGGTCCCTTTAATGTTGGTGGTAGAACGCGCGCCTTTGCCATGGATATCAACGATGAGAACGTTTATTTGGCTGGTGGTGTGTCGGGAAGTTTGTGGAGATCAGAAAATGAAGGTCTAAGTTGGGACCAAGTAGGCTCAAAAGATGAGGTTTATACAGTTTCATCTATTCTTCAAGATCCCCGTCCGGGAAAGACAGACACCTGGTACTATGGGACTGGAGAAGGAGAAGGCAACTCTGCCAGTCGTGGTTTTTCAGCCATTCATCATGGGAATGGAATGTTTAAATCTGAAGATGGTGGTGTGAACTGGTCTCCATTGGTCGCCACGCAATCCAATACTTTGCACCAGTTTGATGATTGGGATTTCGTTTGGAGATTGGGAATAGATAAGAGCAACACCACCCAGGATGAGATTTATGCGGCCATCGCAGGAAACATCATGCGAAGTGACAATGGCGGCGGTTCATGGACCAGTGTTCTGGGAAGTTCTGGAAGCACCTTCAGCAATATGGGCTTCACCGATGTTGTTGTCACAGATGATGGAGTGGTCTATGCGGCCTTGAGTTCTGGCATTTCAGATCGCGGCATTTGGAGAAGTGCGGATGGAATCAACTGGACGAAAATTTCAGATGTTTCGTTTCCTTTTCCATACAATCGAATGATTCTGGCCTTGGCACCGTCGAACCAAAATGTGTTGTACGTCCTCATGGATTCTCCTGGAAATGGAGCCCCAGCCGATCCACTTGAAATAGGGTCCGCAAGAACTTCTTTGATGAAGTATACCTACAGCAGTGGTGATGGTACTGGTAGCGGGGGTAACTGGGTCAATCGTTCGAATAATTTACCCTCGACTTCGAATTCCTACACCACCATGGACCTGCAAGGCGGCTACAATATGGCTTTGCGTGTATACCCGAATGATGAGAACGTTGTTTTTGTTGGAGGAACAAATCTTTTTAGGTCAAACGATGGATTTGCATCGAGATTTCAGATTACTCAACTTGGTGGCTACAATCCAAATTTCACCACAACCGAAACCTACCGGTACCCGAACCATCACCCAGATCAACACGACTTAATTTTCTACCCAAGCAATCCATCAAAGATGATTTCCATAAACGACGGGGGCATCTTCTACACTTCGAATTGCCTAGCTAGCAGTGGAAACTGGTTCATCAAAAACAATGGCTATCAAACCAGCCAATTCTATACAGTGGCCATCGACCCTTCCGTGAACAATGACGTCATAGTAGGTGGCCTACAGGACAATGGATGCTGGTGGACAAACACAGGCACTTTGTCGAATTGGGTTTCAACAACCTTGTCGGATGGTGCATACACAGGCGTTCAGCCTGGAACAGATGCGAACGGTGCAGGTTTCTACTACTTCTCGTCCCAATACGGCGTCGTTTATCGCTATGAATTGGACGGAGGTGGCGACGATGATGCCTATCGCAGAATTTCTCCAGATGAAGAAACTTATGGATTTAGCTTCATCAATCCATTTGCCCTCGATGTGGCCGACCCAGATGTTATGTACATGGCATGGGCTGGGGGCGTTTTGCGCCACAATGGTCTTACGTCCATCAATCTAAACGACAGTCGGAATCCATACAGCAATGGCTGGTCGCAGTTTGGATTCACCTTAGGTGGTGGAAATCATCGCATTAGTAGTATGTCCGTAAGTCGTCAAAACCCAACACACACTCTATATGTAGGTACGAACTCAGGCAAGATCTATAAGTTCAACAATGCGAATACGGGCAACCCGCAGGAAATTGACATTTCCATTACTGGGATGAATGCAGGTCAATACATCAGCAGCATAGCTGTGCATCCTTACGATGGAGGCAAGCTTTTGGTCACCACTTCAAACTACAATACTT
>Ga0115551_1000518_pt1 | contig 26306 bp, 19 predicted proteins | sample COGITO_mtgs_1103_FD_87179 | JGI IMG/M metagenome (GOLD analysis project Ga0115551, IMG submission 87179) | Pelagic marine microbial communities from North Sea - COGITO_mtgs_110321 | ecosystem: Environmental > Aquatic > Marine > Epipelagic | place: Germany:Helgoland, sampling site Kabeltonne... | reverse complement strand
TGGACTAAAATACTTTTGTGATCTTCTACAATTTCAATTCCGTAAGGAGCAAGCGCATCTATAAATTCTTGATGTTTTTCATCTGAAATATTTTCTAAAAAAACAACTTCTCCAAAACTTAGCATCTCGTAATCAACATCTAATGCATCTAACTTCTCTTTTAAAACAACATTACAAACGGTGTTGAAATCAAATTTTATAAAAAGCTTCATGATTTTTTATTTAACCTCGTAAATGTATACTTAAAATTTTAAGTTGCGAGATAAGGAGTCTTATTAATTTGTGTCCTTATCGATTTTTTCTTATCGATTTCCATTTTTTTAATCGGCTTCTTGCTGTACTTCTTAAGAATTTATTTTCAGGTTCTCCTATTAAAAAACCAAAGGCTTTATAATTTTCAGAATGGTCACATAGTATTTTTATCGTGGCTGTAATTGGTATAGCGACAACCATACCTCCCACTCCCCACAACATAGCAAATGCAATAAGAGAAAAGATAACTATAAAAGAGTTTACACTTACTTTTTCTCCTGTGATTTTTGGTGTTATAAAATTACCTTCTATAAATTGAATAAAGCTAAAGAGTGCAAATACTCCAAAAACATACCAATAACTGTCTTTAGTAACTAGTGCCACCAATCCTGGTAAAAGCGCTCCAATAAGGACACCTATATAGGGTATGATAAGTAAAAATGCTGCGAAAAATCCAAAAAATACAGCGTTTTCTATTCCCAACAGCAAGAGTCCTGTCGTATTTAAAATACCAACAATAAGCATTACTTTAAGTAAACCCACAAGGTAATTTTGCTGTATATCGTATATTTCTTTGATAATCAAATTAATAGATGAATTAGAGTTTTTTGAAAATAAACGATATGCAAAATTTCTAAGAAAACGTCTATAGTATAAAAAGAAAAACAAGTAAATAGGAATTAAAACAAAGTCACTAAAAATAGCTCCAGATTGAAATATAAAAGCTGATATTTTATCAAAATTACCCTTGAGAAGTTCACTGAACCCCACTTCCTTTCCTAACAAAGAATCACGCCTGCTGACATCTAAAGATTTTTCTATGGCTCCAATAATTTTAGTATATATTTCTGTGATCTTTGAAATATATTCATTCCCATTATCCATAAATTCCCTTAACTGAGTCGCTATAAAAAAAACAAGTAATACCGACATTCCAAACATAATGATGATGGAGAAAATAGTTGCAAATAATCGATTACATCTCCACTTCTTCTCTAGAAATGATTGAACCGGAAAGATCATAATTCCAAATATTGCCGCTAATAGTAATGGCATGATAAGAGGCTTAAGCACATACAAGGCAAATATAACTGCGATGGTTGCAATAATATTAAAAGCAAAATTTGATGGAGTAGTTTTTATGGTCATTTTATATATTGGGTTATGTCATTGGATATCATAACCGAGCAAAAATACATTTAATTAAATCTTGTGTATTTATAGAATTCATATCATTTGTTACATTATTTATGGAAACTTCAAGTATCACAAATTTTACTTAGTTAGCAATCGTATAATAATTACCAAAAATTATATAACGTAAAATAACAGTTATCATCTGATATTTGTAGTATCATTAAGTCTAATTACTACAAAATTATTAATTTAAAACTAATTTATTATGACTCGTTGGGGTATCACTTGTTTTTTTATTTCATTAATAGCTGCAATAATAGGTTTTGGAAATATATCAGCAACACATGCAGGCACTGGGAAATGTGTTTTCTTAGTATTCTCAACACTTTTTTTTATTGCTCTTATAAGAGGTCGTGTAAAGAGATAAAAAACAACGTAACTTTGACCTATCTAACCTTAAAATCATTATTATGAATCAGGCTATTAAATTAATCGTAGTGATCGCTGGCGTAGCATTATTAGGATATGGAATTTACACACTTGTTGCTCCAGAAGCTTCTATAAGTTTAGGTCCTTTAAGTGTAGAAGCACAAGACAACACAAACTCCTACATAACGATAGGTCTAGGAATCTTAATATTGATTATAGGCTTATTCTTTAGCAAGAAAAAATAATTTAACTTTACTACTCTTATTACTTTATCTATAATCATTATAGATTTTAAACACACAATTCATGTCTTATAAAATTGTTGTACCAATCCTATTATTTCTTTTTTGGTGTTTCCCATCAAACTCACAATCTTTATCATCTGCTCAAGTTTCTTCACTGGTAGATAGTTACAAGAGAGATGCTCGTGGGCCTTACTACCGTATTAAATGGTTTTGTAAGGACGGTACAGAAAGAGAACCTCGTGATCCTTGTCCAGACGATATAGGCGGAGGGATTCAACATGCTAGTTTTAAAGAATCTGCTCTTAAGTTGAGAGCTACCAATCAATTATATTTTGGAGAAATACTCGCTGCGGTAAGCAACACAGATTTTCTTGATAAAAACAATAATTATAGTCGGTTAAAACAATACCAACTCGGAAAATACTTAGCTAGTGTAGACGATGGATGGGTTTCCCAAAAAGCACAATTTTATAGAGGTGCTTTACAGAGTGAAGATGAAGAAGCATGGGGTAAAGATTTCTTTGAGTGGTTGTTGAAAGATGACCAAACGATTAAATCTAACTATTATTTGATTCGTCAGGCACTAAAAGATATACCTCACAGCGGAGACAGTAATCTAGCGCAACGCATGCGTAGTCAATCAAAATCCATTTCTGATGAAGTCCCTTCTTTTATGGATGCCCGTATTAAGATACACGGAAAACCAGAAAAAACAGATATTAACCTTGTCAAGAATTTTATTTCAGAAAGTAAAAAACCTTTATCTGCAGATATAAAAAAAGAGCTCCAATCGCTTGTAGAAACAATGGAAGCTTTTTATGCACCTATTGATTTTTACTCTTTAGAAAAAGATTTTAAATCCCTTCCCGCTTCAAATCCAGCGACTGCTAGAATGGTTGATTTTATTACAGCAAATACTAATAATAAAACGGCTGCTTCATTAGCAACAGATATCTCAAATGTACTTAGTGAGATACGATTAAGCATTACTACATATCCAAAAAGCACCACACGCCTTTTTCTATTAGATGTATCTAACCGATTAGAGCGTACATTGGTAACAGAGCTACAAAACTGGAAAACAACAACATTGGGAGAACAACTTGAAAAAATAAATGTAATGAGTTGCGCCGCTGTAGGCACAGGTTTGATAGAACGATGGGAGTATGATGCAGTGGCAACATCTCTAGAAGACTTTGCTACAAAAGAAGAACTTACTATAGAAGAACTTAACTCCTTACTTACTATAAGTAGAAGTATTGTAGAATGGAGTACGGCTATGGCAAAAGCAAATTATCAAGATATTGTAAATACCTACACAAGTTTTGAACCAATGGCATACGGATTTATAGATGATCGTGTGCGGAGTAGTGTTGCCTTGAGCTTAGGAGAAGCTGTAAGTGAACTTGGAAAACTAGTATCTAGAGTATCCAATATTACAAATGATGTGATGACTATAGAAAGTCAGAGCACCATACGTGGTTTAAACCCTGGGTATTCTTTTGGAGAACTTGTTGTCGTAGATGGCAATCCTGATGAGATTGAAGTAAATACTAATAAAATTTACATCTTTGAAAGACCGCCCGCAGATTTAAAACCAGTTTCTGGTATTATGACTGTTTCTGAAGGAAATCTTGTATCACATGTGCAATTACTCGCTCGTAATTTAGGGATTCCTAATGCTGCTTTGTCTTATGACAATTTAAAAGCATTAAAAAAATACAATGGGCAAAAAGTATTTTATGCAGTTTCTAACAAAGGTAGCGTCATTCTAAAAGGAGAAAATGCGATGTCTGAAGAAGAAAAAGCACTTTTCAGCAAAAAAGAACGCAGTAAAAATGTGATCGCAGTTCCTGTAGAAAATATTCGTTTGGATGTTTCGAAGGTATTAAATATGCGTGATGTAAATGCAAAAGATTCAGGAAAGCTTTGCGGTCCTAAAGCAGCAAACTTAGGCGAATTAAAACGGTTATTTCCTGAGCAAGTAGTAGAAGGTCTTATTATTCCGTTTGGGATTTTTAGAACCCACATGGATCAACAGATGCCTGGACAGAATAAAACTTATTGGGAATATCTTAATTACGCTTTCGCGAAAGCGGACTCTATGAGAAAAGATAATAACTCGGAAGATGCTGTAGAACAATACCAACTTAAAGCGCTTGATGTGCTTCATAAGGCAATTATAAATATGCCTTTAAAAAGTAATTTTACAGACGATTTAAAAAAGAATTTCAAAACTGCTTTTGGAAACCAAATAGGAGAAGTCCCCGTTTTTCTGCGGAGTGATACCAATATGGAGGATCTTAAGGAATTTACTGGAGCAGGATTAAATTTGACACTATTTAATATTAAAAAAGAAAATGAGATCATAAACGGAATCAAACGTGTTTGGGCATCTGCCTACACAGAGCGTAGTTTTAAGTGGAGGCAAAAATATTTATCAAATCCTGAAAATGTATTTCCTTCTATTTTAATTATTCCGAGCGTAGATGTAGATTATTCTGGAGTGATGATTACCAAAGGAATTAATTCCGGAAGTGATGATGATCTTACCGTCGCCTTTAGTAGAGGAGCCGGAGGAGCCGTAGATGGACAATCTGCTGAAACGCGACTTATAACAACAGACAGTCATATATTACTAGCTCCAGCGAGACAGCCAGACTATATCCGTCTTCCTACATCTGGAGGCACTAGCAGTCATCATACCACCTTTGAAAGCCCTATCCTAAATGAAGGAAATATTAAGGATATCAGAGCACTCGCATCAAAAATAAGAACAACCTTAACTCCAGAATCTACAGAAGATAGACAAGCGTATGATGTGGAGTTTGGCTTCAAGGATGACAAATTGTGGTTGTTTCAGATTCGTCCTTTTGTAGAAAACAAACAGGCAAAAAGTTCTGAGTACCTATCATCAATTTCACCAAAAACACCAACGGATACCACAGTACCATTATCAGAAAAATTATAATTATGATCAAAGTATTATACACTTTTATAGGATTCTCGATACTTATTGGATTAAGTACAATCTCGTATCCTATAGATGGATATGAACGCACAGGAATAAAGCGTTTATATCAACTCAAAAAAATGCAAGATGATAGTATTCCTTATACTAGAATCCCCTTTGGTGCGTATAAGAAATTAGATGAAATTAACCTTCAGCTACTATCTAGAACAGAAGATAGCATCAATGATTTGCTTGTTGAAGATAAAGAGTTTGCACAAACCATTAAACGTTTACTGCCAGCAGGAGCATACTCTGCTGCCGTATTAGACATGACCAATCCAGATGCACTTAGATATGCAGGTTACAGAGAAAATGTAGGATATCAGCCTGGAAGTGTGGGAAAACTTGCCGTCTTAAATGCTGTATTTACACAAATGGCAAAAGTATGTCCTGACTCTTGGGATGATAGAGTTATGTACCTAAAAGATATTAAAGTATCTTCTAGATATTGGGGAACAGGAGATCATCATACAGTTCCTATTTACGACATAGAAAATGATAAACTTTCAAAACGTCAAGTAAGAGCAACCGATGTTTTTTCTTTGTATGAGTGGTTAGACCACATGGTGTCCGTCAGTAACAATGGCGCTGCTAGTGTTATGTATCGGGAAGCGATGCTTATGGCAGCTTTTGGTCCAGAATATGTATTTCTAACAGAAGAGCAAGGGGAAAACTATTTTAAAGAAACACCAAGAGATTCTCTTACTAACCTTGCCAATATGGTCGTGAATCAACCTCTAAGAGATTTAGGAATTACCGAAGATGAGTGGAGATTGGGAGGAATGTTTACCAGACCTGCTGGAAAATATGTCGGGCGTAAAGGTGGAAGTATAGGCACACCGAAAGGACTTATGAAGTTTTTAGTGAAATTAGAGCAAGGTAAAGTCGTGGACGAAAATTCAAGCCTAGAAATGAAACGTTTAATCTATCTAACAGACAGACGTATACGTTACGCGAAATCTAATCGTCTAGACAGTGCTGCTGTTTATTTTAAATCGGGAAGCTATTACAAATGTGATCGTGAAAAAGATCCTAATTGCAGAAGTTATGCTGGGAATGTGTTCAATTATATGAATTCTGTGATTATTGTAGAGCAGCCTAATAACACAAAATATATTGTATGCTTGATGTCTAATGTTTTGAATAAAAATTCTGCAGGAGCGCATATGTATCTCGCTAGTAAGATAGATGATGTTATTATGAAATCTAACAAGGAAGAAATCAAGTTAGACGAAAACTATAAAGACACAGAAGATGAGGGTGGAGATGAAGGTCAGAATTAATAACTCTTAGAACATTAACCTCACTGTTCTTTCAGATTACTAAAGAACGTGAGTTCGATATAAGTTTTTATTCTTTTTCTCCAGTATACAACAGAATGTAAGTTCTGAGCGAGATGAAGCAATGGCAATTTCCGTTAAAAATTTTTGAAGCCTTGGAAAAAATTTAGTAAGTTCTTTGTGGTTTTTCGCTTAAAGCGAAAAAATACCTAAGAAAAAGCGTCTTTTCTTTTGGTTCGGTTTTCTTTGGACGAGCAAAGAAAATGAACAAATATATGATAGTAAGTTCTTTACATTAAAATTTAGCATAATCATACTAAAAAGACTAACTAATTATTTACGTCGAACTCACGTTAAAGAATATATCTACAAATCCCGCTTAAAAGGTGGGATTTATTTATTTACATCAAGCAATATGCATTCAATATTCAAAACAACTACTCGCTTAAAAGCAGAGCTACATCCTTCGTCTCAATTATCTTATTACGCTACTTTATCTTTGATAAGAGACGTTTTAATAGCCTGTGCGTAGAATTGCACCTCTATATTGAGGTGTTTTGTAAGGGGTTGTATTAAGGGGAGATAACTTGGATCACGTAAGGCTTTTACTAAATGAAGTACTTCAATTTTAATTCGCTGCCCTCGCTTTTTTATCAACATAGCAGTGTATTGCTTTTCCGATAAAAGATTTAATTTGATCCTTTGCTCAATATCTGCATTTTTATCAATAATGGTATATTCTATCAAGGGTAATATTCTAGATTTCAACTGACTTTTAAGCAAGTTGTCTAAAAATTCTAATGCATTGATTTTGGTCTCCTTTACATCACTTAATAGACCAAAATATGTCACATCAATATCAGATTGATCATATATAAGACTCAGTAGTTTAAAAATACATTGCAAACTTGTATCCAGTTGCTCTTCTAGGACATCAACAAGATTTTGGCGAGTTGAATCAATTTCCATTTTAAGGTTTTTATTCAACCCTTCTGGCGTTTGTTCAATAACGGTTTTAATAGAATCAATAGCAATCATTGTATTTCTATAATACGTACTCTCTTTTATAATTTTTCTTTTTAATACACGAATATTAAACACTAATGATTCATTTTTTGACCTAAGTTTTAATAGCGATTTTGCTGCTTCTAGTCTGATGATAACATCGTTACTGCTAAGTAATCGTATCAGAACACTAATAGCTCCTTGTGTATTAAAAGATTCTATAACCCTTGGAATGTGAACCTTTATAGTATCTCCAATGTTTTCTTGCTTATCAAGCCTTACAATCGTTTTTGTAATTTCAGGTCCATAATTACGTAACGCTTTTGTACTTGCTTTACGATATGATTTTTCTGTAAGTTTTAGCAATAACTCTTTTATAAATTGTTCATTAGATGTAATTCCCGCTGCTGCAATTGCTTGTTTTGTTATAAATGGATGTCTATTATTGAGGTGAGATGATATAAAAGAGTAATATTTTTTTATGTCAGCATAGGCGATTGCAAGTAGTACTATTGCTATAGACTCCTTTCTTCCATACGCTTTCTGTTGTTTTAATGACTGAATTTGTTTTTCAATTCTAAGCTCTAGTTCATATTCTTCACTAAACTTTCGATTACCAGTAGCTTCTTTTGCAAGACAGAGTAAAGCAGCATTAGCTATATAATCTGAAGAGTGATCTAAGTATTTTTTAAAAAACTTAGATTCGTTCATATTCGTATGATGAATAATATAGTTTAGACATGCATACACCAACCTATCATCTTTTATAGCAATGAGAGAGACTACTTTATCAAGAGCAGTTCCCTTTTCATACATAAATAACTGATGTATGGCGGCTGCTTTTACTTGATGGTATGGGTGATCCAATAATGTAATTATACTAGACTTAAGTGCTACGAGTTTATATTCTCCTAATTTTTCAAGTAGTGTTAAGATATCTTCTGGTGATCCATTGGCAAAAACATATCTAGCTGTTGAAATCGTAGTTTCTTTTCTTCTTTTTTCCTGTGTTTGATTACTCAAAGAGTTTTGAAGATTCTTTCTAAAGGATTCAAAATAGGCTTCTCTTAATCTATAAATTAAAACAATCCATACAAATACAAAGAAGAGTACAATAACAGTAATATAAGATGTACTTAGATCTAGCTTTCTAATTAAGAAAATAAGCATAAACCCTGCAATACCTGTTGCAATACTATCTACAGCAACATCTATAAAAGACTTGGCTTGGCTTTTAATATGATAAGGAATAGGCATAATAGATAGCTCTACAGCAGCCTTGTTGAGTGATTGCTTAAAACTTCCCTCAAACCCTTTAATAATGATTAATACCCATAATTCTGGAAAGGTTAAAAACAAAAGACTCCCTAGAGCAATCCCTAATGGAAGCACGAGTAAAGTAGAAGAAACCCCAAACCGGCTTAAAAAGCGATTGGTAACAAATAATTGTAATAGCAGCGCGATGACATTAAATGTTGAGAACCAAAAACCAAAAAAGGAAGCTAGGTCATCTACATTTGTAATGAGTGTATTTGCAAAATCACTAAATTGGAAATCTACTAGTTTTGCAACAATCACACCTATTCCAGTTGTCAACGCCAAGTAGACAAGGTGCTTTGATTTTGAAATAAGCTTAAATGAAGATACTTGCTCGTTAGTATCATTATAGGTACGTTGCTTACGTATATACGTATTCATTTCTCGTATCCTGAGTCGCCATACTTTTTGAATAATAGGGATACAAAAAAGTATTAAAATCCCAGCTAAAAGGATAGCAAATTTATTTCCGAAAGATGTTGTTATAATACTAGTAATATATCCTCCTACAACACCTCCAGCAATGGCTCCCGCTCCTATAAAACCAAATAATCGCTTTCCTTCTCTAGCATTAAATACCATATTTGCTAAAATCCAGAATTGAGAAGTGGCAATAACCGCAAACAACGATACGCCTATGTAATACACATAAATCAAGATATTACTCAATATCTCAAAATGTAAAATTGAACTGAGTGTTAGGAATCCTAAACTAAAGATAATTAAGGAAGTGATGGTGACCTTTAGTAAAGAGAAATTACGTATAGCCCTATTGTATAGATAAGTCGTGCTGACAGCTACTCCAGCAACCAATAGATAGCCATACGGAAGATGGTCTGCGCCTAGTTTACTTAAAAATAATGCATTCACAGTAGGCTTTACAATAAGCAATACGGTGATAATAATAAAGATATATAATTGCATTAAAAAAGAGATGTATATTTCACCATCTCTTAATCCAAACGTTTTATTAATAAATTTCTTGATCAACCCTTCTTCTTTTTCTTACTCGCTGACTTCGACTTTTTCAATACACTTTCCAAGGGCAATACTAAATCTCTTATAATTTGCTCACCTAAATTGTTGTCAATCAATGCTACAATAATGTACTTTCTTTTAGGACCCCATACAAGTGCTGAATCAGAATGATAATTTCTCCAAGATCCAGATTTTCTATAAATCGTTGCATTTGGTGCTACTTTATCTAAGGTATTTACAAATTTGTGGTGCAACGCTGGATCTTTCATAATATCCAACATTTCCTTAGAACGTTCTGTACTTACGAGATTACCTAAAACTAATTGATAGTAAAAACTACACACCTGTAAAGTCGTTGCAGCATGACTTAATCCTTTCAAAGGTTCTGGATATCGTCTACCGCCTGAAGCATATCGTTTTCCTACCCATAGCCCACCACCAGCTTCTTCATCATACAACATAGTTTCTGGAGCTCTTAATACAGCTTCTATTTTTTCATATCCTACGCGGTCAATCATTCTAGTAGATGCTTGATTGTTAGATTTACTAATCATCAAACGCATATCTTTTTTAACTTCTTTTGTTTCTATAAGCTCCCCTTTATCTATAGCATCCATAGCTGCTAGCAATATGGCTATTTTTGGCAAACTTGCGGCATACATAAGCTCTCTATCATTTAACCCTGCATACTTGATATTGTTAAGATCACTTAGGTCAACAAGACCTACAGACATTTGCTTACTTTTTATAAGTTGTTTCCAGATAGGGTTTTTTAATATTTCATTAGATAAAAGTTGTTGTAGGGTGGCATCCTGTAACTCTGCTATCGGTAGGATAGGATCATCCGGTACCGCAGGTAATGTTTGCTGTGCACATAAATTTGCAGTTATTAAAAATACTGTTGCTATTAACAATTTTAATTTACTCATAATTTGGTTTTATGTTTACATGATAAATTATGCAAGTAATGTGCCAACACCACCTTATTTGACAAAATCTTCTTATTAAAAAGCAGGAATAACACGACTTTGATTTTTAGAAGTTTACTTGTTAAAATAAGACATTGAAAACTAAAAATTTCCTTTAAAAAATTCCACTTTTTTTAAGTTTTTCACTTTTTCAAAGATAAGGCGTTATTACAATGTTTTTCAAAAGTGCTCTATGCTATTGTTAATCCACATAATAGCAGATTTGACTTCTTTAATATAGCACTTATAGTTGTGATATCACAATAAGAAGCCACATCTCATATTGAACCTTGGGTTTTCTATTTTATACGCTTTCGCGAAAGCAAAAAAAATCCCAAAAACACTGTTCATGGTTTTTGGGATTCATATTGTATTAGATTCTGCTCTCGCAGAAATGTATTATCCTTTCATAGTAGCAGCCATGTACTCACGATTCATGCGTGCTATATTTTCTAGTGAGATTCCTTTAGGACACTCTACTTCACAAGCGCCTGTGTTGGTACAGTTACCAAATCCTTCTTCATCCATTTGCTTGACCATATTCAATACACGATCTGTCGCTTCTATCTCTCCTTGTGGTAATAATGCAAACTGACTCACTTTTGCACTTACAAAAAGCATCGCACTTGAGTTTTTACAACTCGCTACACAAGCTCCACAACCTATACAGGTAGCAGCATCAAAAGCAGCATCGGCGTTGGCTTTTTCGATTGGAATTGCGTTTGCATCTTGTGTATTTCCAGACGTATTTACAGAAATAAATCCTCCCGCATGTTGGATACGATCAAAGGAAGATCGATCAACCATCAAATCTTTAATCACAGGAAAACCTGCGGCACGAAAAGGTTCTATCGTAATAGTATCACCATCTTTAAATTTACGCATGTGCAGTTGACAGGTGGTCACCAAACGGTCTGGCCCATGTGCTTCTCCATTAATAAACATAGAGCAAGAACCACAGATTCCCTCACGACAATCATGATCAAAAAATACAGGAACGTATCCTTTATTGATCAGCCCATTATTGAGCACATCCATCATTTCTAAGAAAGACATATCTCCATCGATTCCATCAATAGGGTATGTCACCATTTGTCCTTTAGCCTGAGCGTTCTTTTGACGCCAAATTTTCAATGTTAATTTCATAACTAGTTACTAAGTTATTAAGTTACTAAGTTACTAAGTTACTAGGGGTTTATACCTCTAACTTAGATCTTTTGAGATACGCAATGTATCCGTTCAATATTTTTAAAGTTTTGTCATGGATTACTCTAAATTCCAATAAAACTTCGTCATTAATATAATTTTCATCTCTCGCTACAATGACATGATCTAATGTTTTCATAAAGCGAACCTCTAGCCATTCTGCAAAACTGAATATTTTCTTGATAATGAAATCTTCCAAAATCTTCTGCGATATTGTTTCCCACAGATCTAGAAGATCTCCTTATTTGACTTATCAAGCTAAATTTTTCATCATTGGGATTTTTATATCGATTTGTTCTTGTACAAAATTTCTTAAATTTCTAGCTTCTTTCCAACATTCTAACTGTTCAAATGATTTAAATGCAGCCATTCCCTTTTCTCAATAACTAAATAACCCAATAACTATTAACTCTACTTATAACTTCTTTGTTTTACTTCTATATTCTCATAATTAAGCTCTTCTTTATGCAATACGGCATCTTTGGGAGCTCCTTTATATTCCCATGCAGAAACAAACGTAAAGTTTTCGTCGTCACGTAGTGCTTCTCCTTTTTGTGGTCCGTCTAGCTCAACCGATTCTTCACGGAAATGACCCCCGCAAGATTCGTTTCGCGTAAGCGCATCCTTAGCAAAAAGCTCTCCTAATTCAAGGAAATCTGCTACACGAAGTGCTTTGGCGAGCTCTTCATTAAACTCATTTTCTGTGCCTGGCACACGTACTTCTTTATAAAACTCTTCTCGTAAAGCAGCAATCTCATCAATCGCACTCTGAAGGTCTGTCGCATTACGAGACATCCCGCATTTGTTCCACATGATCTTTCCTAATTTCTTATGGAAATAATCAACAGCTTTGGTCCCATTATTATTTATTAAAGCCACTACTTGCTTACGTACATTTTGTTCTGCTTCTTCAAATTCAGGAGTGTCAGTCGAGATAGGTCCTGTACGGATATCATGAGACAAATAATCTCCAATAGTGTATGGTAATACAAAGTATCCATCGGCAAGACCTTGCATAAGTGCAGAGGCTCCTAAACGATTGGCTCCGTGGTCTGAAAAATTAGCTTCTCCTATAGCGTATAATCCTTCTACCGTAGTTTGTAAGTTGTAATCTACCCAAAGCCCCCCCATGGTATAATGCACCGCAGGATAAATCATCATAGGCGTATTATATGGATCTTGATCTACAATTTTATTGTACATCTGAAAGAGGTTTCCATATTTGGTTTTCACAACTTCTTGACCTAATTTTTTGACTAAAGCAGCATCATTAGCGTCTTGATGTGTCACATACGCTTGCTCTTTTCCATAACGCTCAATAGCCGCTGCAAAATCAAGATAAACGGCTTCTCCTGTTTTATTTACTCCAAATCCTGCATCACAACGTTCTTTGGCAGCTCTTGAAGCTACATCACGTGGCACTAGGTTTCCAAAGGCTGGATAGCGACGCTCTAAATAGTAATCTCTATCTTCTTCTGGGATAGCTGTCGGTTTTAATTTACCAGCTCTGATCGCTTCTGCATCTTCTTTTTTGGCAGGCACCCAAATACGCCCATCATTACGAAGAGACTCTGACATCAGGGTTAATTTAGACTGATGATCTCCAGACACTGGAATACACGTAGGATGTATTTGCGTGTAACATGGATTTGCAAAATAAGCGCCACGCTTATGTGCTTTCCAAGCAGCTGTTACGTTAGATCCCATGGCATTTGTAGAAAGATAGAATACGTTTCCATACCCTCCTGTTCCTAAAACCACAGCATGTGCTGAGTGACGCTCAATCTCACCCGTAACTAGGTTACGTGTGATAATCCCTCTTGCTTTTCCATCTAATTTTACAACGTCTAGCATCTCGTGACGATTGTACATTTTGATCTTACCTCGTCCTATCTGACGGTTCATCGCAGAATAAGCGCCAAGTAGTAATTGTTGTCCAGTTTGTCCTTTTGCATAGAACGTACGGCTTACCAATACTCCTCCAAAAGAACGGTTATCGAGTAGCCCTCCATAATCACGTGCAAAAGGTACTCCTTGTGCAACACATTGATCTATAATATTTGTAGATACCTCAGCAAGACGATATACGTTAGACTCACGACTACGATAATCTCCTCCTTTTACAGTATCATAAAAAAGACGGTAGGTAGAATCTCCATCGCCTTGGTAGTTTTTTGCTGCATTAATTCCTCCTTGTGCTGCAATAGAATGCGCACGACGTGGAGAATCTTGAAAGCAAAATGCTTTTACGTTATATCCTAATTCTGCTAGCGTTGCCGCTGCAGATCCTCCTGCAAGTCCAGTTCCTACTACAATAATGTCAATAAGACGTTTGTTGGCTGGGTTGACAAGATTAATATCATTTTTATGGTTTGTCCACTTATCTGCTAGTGGTCCCGAAGGTATTTTTGAATCTAATGCCATAGCGATTATTTTTAATGTGGAATTTGATTAAAGTGATGGTATACTGCGATACATATAAATCCTACAGGTATTGCGATAGACCATACCTTGGCAAACTTGGATAATCCAGCAGCATACTTATTATTAAATCCTACAGATTGAAATGTAGAAGCAAAGCCGTGCCATAAGTGTAGTGCTAGTAAAACAAATGAAATAACATACAAACCTACACGCACTGGGCTTTCAAATTTATGAACGGTCTCTTCTAAATATCTAAATCCAGAACTAGGATCATTAGGGTTTACTAATCCTGTCATATCTCCTTCTACGTACTTAATCGTTATTTCATGAATCCAAAAATCATAAAAATGTAGTCCTAAGAAGGCAAGAATTACCAATCCAGATATAATCATATTACGAGACATCCAACTTGCGTTTGCACTCCCTTTATAATTTACATAGTTGATAGGGCGTGCTTTGCGGTTTTGAATCTCTAATACAAACCCCATTACAAAATGAAAAATAACGCCAAGAATTAATACAGGTTGTAGTGCAAACTGCACTAAGCCATTTGTCCCCATAAAATGAGACCACGTATTAAATAATTCTGGTGCAAGTACTGATGTACTATTGATAACAAAATGTTGTGTAAGAAAAACAACGAGGAAAAGACCTGAAAGCGCCATTGCCACTTTTCTGCCTATCGAAGATTTTAATAATCCGCTCATTAAAAGTTGATTTAAGTAATTCATACAAATGTACGGCGCAAACGTTATTTTAACAACTATACAGGACATGGAATCACGCTATTTAGAATGATTATAAGAAGTAGTATAGCTCTGTTTGACATATTCCTCAAAAGAATCTGAAACAGAAAGCCTATCATTAAACATTTTCAATATATATGAACGTTTTTTAATGAAATTTTAAGGGTTTGCTTTCGCGAAAGCATACTAAAAACCTTCGTAATATAATTCAACATTACTTGTGAAATTTTACTCAATAAAAAAGCAGCTAAGAACTCTTAACTGCTTTTTCTATATTTTAAAGAAAAAATTACTACTTCACCTCTAACTTAGTCGTCGTTGCCACTGCATTTCCGCCACCGCCATCAAGTTCGATAGTGTATACTCCTTTAGGTAAGTAGTATTTTCCATTACTGGATTTTGCAATATTGAGTTCGGTATTTGATTTTTCTAATGCTTTCTTCCCTTTTTCGGTGATAGACATATCATAATCCACAACATTGATTCCTGTTTGTGGATTTAACGGGATTCGTTGCAATTCTTTTCCGTCGGCATCTTTTACGACCATTGAAAACTTACCGGCATAGCTGGTAAAATAGGATACGGATAGCGATGGTTCAAAGGCAGGTCTCCATGTACTAAAACTGTTTCCCCATCTTCTTGAGTTACGCATAGAGCCTACATCAAAAAGCTGTACATTTTTAGAAGGATCCATTTGCTGAATCGTCGTGAGGTCTGCTCTATAGATACTTCTTCCGTGGGTTCCTAGTAGAAGATGATTTTCTCTTTTCTGGATTTTTATATCGTGTACGGCTACAGCTGGCAATCCTTTCGCGAAAGCGTGATAACGTTGACCACCATCTATGCTTACATACGCTCCATTATCTGTCCCAACATAAATGATATTTTCCTTTTTAGGATCTTCTACAATCACATTAACTGGTGACATTGGGATATCTCCAGAAATATTTTTCCACGTTTGCCCATAATTATCAGATACATATACATACGTTTTAAAATCATCCCAACGGTATCCGTTTAGGGTCACATATACACGTTCTTTTTTATGCTCTGAAGCCACCACACGAGAGACCCATAAATCTTTTGGAAGTCCACCACTGATGTCTGTCCAGCTTCCTCCAGCATCTTTGGTCACAAAGACTTTCCCATCATCACTTCCTGTATAAATCAATCCAAACTGAAAGGGAGATTCGCTGATGGTAGCTAGCGTCCCATAGGCTACATTTCCATCTTTGCCTCCATTAGTAAGATCATCGCTAATGGCTATCCAATCGTCTCCTTGATTCATAGAACGCATTAGCTTATTTCCTCCCAGATAAAGAATATCTTGATTATGCGGACTTAATAAAATAGGAGTTTGCCAATTAAATCTATAAGGTGCCTCTCCTAGTTCGTGCTTGATGTCAAAGCGTTTAAATTCTTCGGTCTCGCGATTGATTCTAAAATAACTTCCAAACTGAAATCCTGTATACACCACATTGGCATCACGACTATCTACTTGCACTTGCATCCCGTCACCGCCCATAATACTTTCCCATGGGTATTGACCGCTTTGGTGCCAGCTTTTGTTTTCTTGTGAGGTATTTGCACCTACCCAAACTCCATTATCCTGAAGGCCTCCATATACATTATACGGTTCTTCATTATCTACTTGAATATAATAAAATTGCCCTACTGAAGGTGCATTTGCTTTGATCCAATTCTCACCATCATCATAGGTGATATTAACACCCCCATCATTTCCATTAATGAGGTGTTTTTCATTTTTAGGATTGATCCATAAAGCGTGATGATCTGAGTGTACGTTTTCTCCTCCTATATTCTTAAAGGTTTTTCCACCATCTTTTGATGTCACAATCGGCACCCCGTAAATATAAATATCCTGATCGTCTTGTGGATTTACGTGAATCTCTCCAAAATAATATCCGTAACTGTAATATATATCATCTAGATAACCGTCGTGTGTCTTTTTCCAGGTTTTTCCTGCATCGTCAGATCGGTATACTTCGGCACCTGTTACTGGTGTGTCAAAGAGTTCTGTATTTGCTGTTTCTAAATACTTTGCAAGATCAACAGGTTGTACTGATCCGCTGCGTACCATATCCTTTATAGTTGAGGCACGGTATTTTTCTTGAAAATTATTGCTTTTTAAGAAGTTATTGAGTCTCTTAGTATCCAATGCCAGAAAGGCATCTTTACTCATAGTTTTAAAATCGTCTTTGGATAATGCTCCAGAATTATTGGATTTATTATCTTCTGCCTTTCGGCGAAATTGACTATCATGCACCGCATATACAGTATTGGCGTCATAGACAGCAATCCCGATCCGCCCAACGCCATCTCCAGAAGGAAATCCATTTAGTTTCTGCCATGTCGAACCGCCATCGGTACTTTTATAGATTCCAGATCCAGTACCGCTTCCTTCAAAATTCCACGCTTTACGGTCTTTATCCCAAGCCGAAGCATACATCAAGTTAAAATTGGCAGGGTCATGGTCTATATCTATAATACCACTCTCACTATTCACAAACAGTGTTTTTGCCCATGTCTTTCCGCCATCAGTGGTTTTGTAGACACCGCGCTCATCATTGGTAGAGTACAAATGTCCTGTAGCACCGACAACGACCTCATCAGGATTTGAAGGGTTGATTAAGATACGTCCGATGTGATGTGAATCTGTAAGACCTACGTTTTGCCAGGTAGCACCTTTATCGGTTGATTTTAAAATTCCGATACCTGCATAACTAGAACGTGACGCATTATTTTCTCCTGTCCCTACCCAGATGGTGCCGCTTTTCCAATCGACAGCAATGTCGCCCACGTTTTGAGTATCGCTCGTATCTAGTATAGGTTCAAAAGTAGTCCCATTATTATTGGTATACCAAACCCCACCACTGGCATAGCCTACATAAAATTCTGAAGGCATATCAGGATTGACCGCAAGATCTACTACACGACCACTCATGATAGAGGGCCCTATGTTTTCAAAAGGGAGATTCTTAACTAGTGAATTTTGTTGCGCAGTACGTTTTTGGGTAATGGCTTGTTGTACTTGTGCCGCTGAAGTTGCAGGTTGTTGTGGGTACGCTTTCGCGAAAGCGAATACCGAAACACCTAAACATAGGAGTGTGCCTAATTTCATAAGTATTGCCCGTGTAGACGGGTCTATTTTGGATTAGTTAATCAGTTTTAGTGCGTTTAAAGTACGGAAATGTGAAATTATGTGAAAGTTTTTGGAAGGAGTTTAACATGATTTGAAAATCTTGTGAAAAATCGTATTTCAATTATGGCAAAACCGCACACACTGTTGCACACTATACATAATTTACAGAAATTACTGACTATCAATTATTTATATTTGTTTTTATAAATATAATTTTGTTCTTTTGTTTATAACTAACTCTGCTAAAAACAATTATTTATGAAGTATTTTAAGTTTTTATCATCTGCACTGCTCATAATAGCAGTCACGATGACGAGTTGTGAAAATGAGGTAGAAAATCAAGATGATCTCCAAGGAGAACAAGTAATTACCAGAATCGTAGAAGAACAAACAAGTATAGGTGATATACTGCTTCCGTCAGGCACAAAAGTACGTATGGTTTCAGAAAGCCAGATTGATATTGAATTACCATCTGATTTTGAATTTTTACTTTACGATGACAAAGACGGAGTAAGTTTCTCAAAGTTCGGGAGTTATTCTTGTGCTTGTTCTGCTCAAAATAGCTGTAAAGTTTTTTATAATGAAAATGTTGGCTATGGCTGTTTACAGAACTCATGCTCGGGTTCTTGTACAGGAACTCCAAGTGGTGGTGATATCAAGAAACCTGCTTATGGGATTATCAATAATACCTCTAGTAAATTACTCGGAGAAAAGTTTAAAGCATCTGGTAACTTAACACATAGAGGCTATGAGATATTTTTGGAGTATATCGCAAAAGATACATTGATTGCATTTTTTGATGTTGCTTTTATTGGAAATGACTACAAGAATGGAACAGAATTAATTACTGAAAAAGGAGAAGAAAGTACTACACACGTTTTATTGCAGTATAAAGGAATTTCATTTTCTGCTGTGGTTCCAAATTTTGATGAACATAAAGACAACCAAATCATACATTTTCAACAAGGGCCTTCTATCTCTTGTGCAGGAAATAATGGATGTTCTTGTACGAAAGATAAAACCTGTTTTTTAGGGAATTGTGTATATTATTGTGATGGTTGTACATCGTGTACAATGACTGTAGATGAAAAATAATATTTTCTGATTGTGATGATAAAAAAATGACGATACTATTTACGAAGAGTCATTTAAAAACGCTCAAGAAGATAACATAGGTAAAGTAACACTGTCGATTGAAGGGTAAGGGGGAAAAAGAAAAGCGAACCGAAGTTCGCTTATACATTTCTTTAAAGTGTACATCTTCCAAAACTATTGACATAAAATGGGAAGCGGCAATCTCGACCGTCACCATCTGTATCACAATTTGGATTAAAGCTTTCTGGAGTATCAAAATCATCACAATATCCTGGTGGTAACCAACCTCCAACAATATTTTTTTGTTCAGACTTGTCTAAAATTTTTCCTAATGATTTAATGTTTTTTAACATATTGTTTTTTTTTAAATTAATACTGTGTATGAAAGTATATAATTATTCAGTAAATTTTAATAGCACATTACTTGAATTCCGTGAATTCAAGCACTAAAAATTTACAGACTTCTTTGATAGATAGTAATGCCTTTAAGCATCTATGACAGTCGAAACATTTGAAATCCTATCACTATCATTTTTTAAAAAATATACAGAAATAGCATCCCTTTCTATTGAAAAAGGTTCGCTCACGCGAACCTTAAAATGAAAATTAACAAATGACCATTTTATATAAAGCTGTTTAAATACCACCCGATAAGTACATCCAGCCAAGAAGCTTTTCGTACTTAGAAAAGGGAGACTTTTCTGGGTGGCTTTTTAAACTACTTTAATATTGAAAACTTACCTTCCCTGTTTCCATGTCATAAACAGCAGCAACGATTTTAATTTGACCATTCTTTTCTAGTGCTGCCATTTTTGGTGATTGTACACGGATGTCTTCTACGGTTTTAATAGCATTCGTATGAATGACTTTATTGGTAAACGCTACGTTTTTTGAAGATACTTCTCCATCTACTTCGGTGGCGATGACAGAAGGTTTAATTTCTGCTAATAAATCAGAGAGCGCATTCATGCCCATAGAAGCAGCATCTGTATTATCTATAGCATGCTTTACAGCACCACAAGCGGTGTGTCCCATTACAATAACAACTTTAGATCCAGCGACAGCGGTAGCAAACTCCATAGATCCTACAATATCTTTATTTTCTATATTACCCGCGACACGTGCCACAAAAATATCTCCAATTCCCAAATCAAAAACATCTTCAACAGGAACTCGACTGTCTACACACGATAATACAATCGCCTTTGGATATTGCCCGATGGTTGCCTTTCTTCTTTGTGCAGAATGGTCTCGTTGCGTAAGATTATTATTTACAAAATTCTCATTTCCTTTCTTTAACCTTCCTATAATTTCATCTGGAGACATCGTCGCTTGCTCTTCTGCGGTCATGATACTCTTAACTGGTGCTTTTTCCATTGTTTCAATAACTACAGGGGTTTCTTTTACTACTTTTTCTGAAGTCTCATTACAAGAAATTAATGATATCATTACTACTGCGACTGCGAATACTCTTAATTGTTTTTTCATTGTTATTGGTTTTACTTGTTATTCTTATTGAAAAAATTAATTGTTTACTATGCAAATCTAATAGTAATACTATCAATAATGTGTAAAATACTTTTATTTGGCGAATATTTAACTATAATTCTTTCCAATGAAATCAAAATTATCTCATTTTCAATGTATTGAACTGCCTCACAAATCAGTTCTAATTTTAGCGCATGATCTTCTTTAAAAAGGTTTTAAGAGGTTTTGCTTTGTAAAGCGATTGTCTTTTTAATGTTATAGCCTTGAATGTATCATAAGATGAAGGATGCGTTTTAATTTGTGGAGTACGCTTTCGCGAAAGCGTAAAAACATCTTACCAAATAACAAAGTGTGAAGTATAGTATATAAACTAAAAAAGTGGATACTCATAAAGAATATCCACTTTTTAATGTGTGAGTAATCTAGATTATTTGATAGGCATAATCGATTTTACGTTGACAAATTCTTTGATTCCGAAACCTCCATGTTCTCTTCCGTATCCAGAATCTTTTACGCCTCCAAATGGCATATTTGGCTGGTTATCACTTGCCGAATTAATAAATACCATGCCTGTGTCAAAATGATTTTTTGCAAGCTCCACTGCCTTTTCTATGTTTTCACTAAAGATACCACCTCCAAGTCCAAATCTACTGTCATTTGCGATTCGCATGGCATCTTCTTGATCTTTCGCTTTAATTAAGCTTGCTACAGGACCAAAAAATTCCTCTTCATACGCAGGTTGACCTGGTTGTACATTTCCTAATATCGTCGCTGGATAGAAAAATCCTTTTGCATTGGGCATCTTTCCTCCTAATAAGATTTCTGCTCCCTTGTCTACACTTTTTGTTACTTGATCGTGTAGTTTTTCTCGTAAATCTTTTCGTGCTAGGGGTCCCATGGCAGTATCTCTGTTAGTGGGATCTCCGTACTCCACTTCGTTCATGCCTGCGATAAACTTCTCTTTAAATTCTTCATATACACTTTCTACTACAACAAATCGTTTTGCAGCGATACATACTTCTCCGTTGTTATAGATTCGTCCTTGCACGCACGTTTCTGCTGCCATGGCAATATCTGCATCTTCTAAAACAATATATGCGTCATTACTACCCAACTCTAGCACCGTTTTCTTAGCATGCTTTGCGGCTTCTTGAGCTATAATTTTTCCAGAACCGAGGCTTCCTGTAAAGGTGACACCTCTCACGTATGTATTGGCAATGACTTCATTAGACTGATCATTATTGATTAATAATACTTTAAATAAGTTTTTAGGAAGACCCGCTTGTTCCATAATTTCTTGTAGTAACAGCGCAGATCCTGTACAGCACTCGGCATGTTTTAATAATACACCGTTTCCAGCAGCAAGACTAGCGATAGCATATCTAACTGCTTGATAACAAGGGAAATTCCATGGTTGAATCCCATATATAACTCCTACTGGCGAATACGTAATCATTCCTTTATCTCCATTAGGTAATTCTCGTTCTTCATCTTCGAGCTCTTTGATTCCTGTGGTTGCTGTGTATTCGCAAATACCTGCACACAGTTTTATTTCTTGGAAGCCATGCTTTACTACTTTTCCCATTTCTTGAGTCATAAGTTTTGCAAATTCTTCGCGACGCTCCATAAGGACTTCTCCTATTTTCTTTATAATCGAAGCCCGAGCATCTACTGATTTGGTTTTCCAATCTAAGAAGGCATGATGACAATCTTCTACAGCTTTAGAAGCCTCCTTTTTCGTCATGTACTGGTATTCTTTGATCGTTTCTTCTGTGGCGGGATTAATGGTTCTAAATCCGCCCATTATTTCTCTGTCTTTCATATATTTTCTCACGCACAATATTGGGCGTTTATTTAGTTAATAAAATGGTTCTTATTTATGATGGGATTAAATCTCTTGTTTTTGCTTCGTAATCGATATATCCTTCTTTTCCTTGTGTGTAAAAAGTGTCTTTATTCCAATCGCTCATTTCTACATTTTCTCTGAATCTTCCTACTAAATCTGGATTAGAAATAAATAGTTTTCCAAAAGCGACCATATCGGCATCTCCATTACTAATTACTTTGTTTCCTTTGGATTGTGTAAATCCAGTATTAATCATTAAGTTTCCTTTGTACATAGGCCTGTATCGTTTGGCGATTTCTGAGACTGCATGAGGAACCTCTGAAACATCTGTAAAAGGCTCAGATAAATGGATATAGGCTAAGTTGTACTCGTCACTTAACTTTTTAATAATATAATCAAACGTTGGGATCGTTTCTTCTTCTACTTCCATTCCAAATACGCCGTGAAGGGAAGGATTAAAACGTGCGCCTATTTTATGTTCTGGAATGACTTCTTTCATTTCATCTAAGACCTCAAAGAAAAAGCGAGCTCTGTTTTCTATACTTCCTCCATATATATCTTCTCTTTTGTTACTGAAGGGACTAAAGAACTGATGAAACAAGTAGCCGTTTGAAGAATGAATTTCGACGCCGTCAAAACCAGCCTCTACCGCATTTTTGGCAGCTTGTATAAATTCTTTTTTTGTAATGTTGATCTCTTCTTGTGTCATCGCCTTAGGCGTAACAGTATCTTTTTGTCCATCTGGTGTATATACCTCCTCTTCAGGATTAATCGCTGAAGGCGCCCATGGCAATTCACCATTGTGAAAATCAGGATGAGAAATTCTTCCTACGTGCCATAACTGAATAAAAATACGTCCTCCGGCATCATGAACAGATTTAGTGACTTTCTTCCAGCCATCAATTTGTGCTTGATTGTGAATTCCGGCGGTGTAAACATATCCTACAGCTCTTTTTGAAACTTGCGATCCTTCGGTTATGATAAGACCCGCAGTGGCTCGTTGTGTATAATAAGGCACATGTAAATCCTCCGTAGGAGCAGCATCTTTATTATCGGCTCTACTTCGAGTCATGGGTGCCATAACGACACGATTTTTTAATTGTAATTCTCCTAATGTTATAGGTTCTAATAGTGGTTGTGTATCTTTCATAGTGGATGTTTTTGTTAAATATACTAAGTATAATCGTTAAAACATCACTGGTTACAGGCGCTTAGCGTTAAAAATTGTTAAGATTTGGCTTCAAAAACAACTCTTTAAAACAGCCTTATATAATTTGTTTTTTATTTTATGGAATTTCTATCATGATTTGATTTGGATGTGTCAAAAAAGAAAGTGTACGCTTTCGTACTTCGACGAAACTCAGTATAAACTTCTGCGTCACTTTGTTCCTAGAAAGCGTATAAAAACAATCTTAAAACACATTTCCAGAAGCATATCACATTTCGTACTTTTGATAAAAATCAGAATCTCATGAAATACCATCGTATAGATAACAAGCTTTTTATTAAAAATCGTAAAAACTTTATGGCGAAGATGAAGCCAAACAGTCTTGCCGTCTTTAATAGTAATGATCAATATCCTATCAGTGCAGATAGTACCATGCCTTTTGAGCAACACAGAGATATTTTTTATTTAAGTGGGGTAGATCAAGAAGAGTCTATTTTGGTATTATTTCCTGATTGTCCAAAGGAGAAATATCGTGAGATTTTATTCTTAAAAGAAACCAATGAGCATATAGCGGTTTGGGAAGGTGAGAAGCTTACGAAAGAAAAAGCGTTGGAAACCGCTGGAATCAAAACCGTGTTTTGGCTTCAAGATTTAGAAAAAATATTTGCTGAGTTGATGACGTATGCAGACACCGTATATGTCAACACGAATGAGCATTACCGAGCTGCAGTTGAAACTGAAACTCGTGAAGATCGGTTTACGAAATGGTGGAAAGCAAAATATCCTGCGCATAGCGTTGCAAAAAGCAATCCTATCTTACAACGCTTACGTTCTGTAAAAGACCCTATTGAAATTGATTTGATACAGAAGGCGTGTGATATTACCAATAAAGGATTCCGTCGTGTGTTAGGATTTGTAAAACCAGGCGTTTGGGAATATGAAATCGAAGCGGAATTCATTCACGAATTTTTACGCAATCGCTCTAAAAAGTTTGCCTACACACCTATCGTAGCATCAGGTAATAATGCAAATGTATTGCATTATATAGAGAATAATCAGCAATGTAGAGACGGCGATTTAATTTTAATGGATGTGGGCGCTGAGTATGCGAACTACTCCAGTGATATGACCCGTACGATTCCGGTGAATGGTCGTTTTACAGATCGTCAAAAAGCCGTTTACAATGCAGTATTGCGAGTGAAAGATGAAGCTACCAAAATGTTAGTTCCTGGAACCTATTGGGAGCCGTATCATGTTGAAGTTGGCAAACTGATGACTTCAGAATTACTAGGCTTAGGGCTTTTAGACAAAGCGGATGTTCAAAACGAAAATCCAGACTGGCCCGCCTATAAAGAATACTTTATGCACGGTACCAGCCACCATATTGGACTTGACACTCACGATTACGGGTTATTACACGAACCTATGCAAACAGGGAATGTCTTTACAGTAGAGCCCGGTATTTATATCCCAGCCGAGGGCATTGGCATCCGACTAGAAGATGATGTGGTGATCAATCAAAGTGGAGCTCCTTTTAACCTGATGCGCGATATCCCAATTACCGTTGAGGAGATTGAGGATTTGATGAATAAATAAGGTTACGTCTCAATAGTTATGAAGAAATTCTTAGTTCTACTATTAATTTTTATTCTTGCTGGATGTGGATTTAAGTACGAAAGAAATCATTCGGAATATTCTCAAGAGGAAATTGAGCAAAGAGCAAAAGTGTATTTTAATTATGAATTTGATTTTCAAAACATAGAAAATGAATATTATGTAGATAATAAAAAATTATCTATTGACAGTCTTAAAACCACATTACAATATTTCAAAAAAAAAGATTACAAAAAAATTGACTTTGAAAAAAAAGATTGCGAAGAAACCGAAACAAGAAAGAATTGCGGAATAACTCTAAAAATTCATACAAAACGGACTAAACAATCAGAAGAAGAAAAAAGAAAAATCCTTGAGCGAACAATAAATAATCTGAATGAATCGGTAAGTAAAATTCTTATTCGTCCAGATATATGTAATGAATGCAGGTTGGTTTTTATCAATTTCAAACCGTATCAAAATAGAGAAGCAAAAAAGGTATTGAATCAAATTCAAATAGAAAATATTGAATATATTGCTGAATATGATAAGCCGCTAAATCCATATTTTTTTGGCTCCATGGGAAAAGCGGGTTGGATACAAATTTGGACTAAATAACTGCTACAACTCTACACGCTTTCATGAAAGCGTACTTAACCAATAAAAAAAGTAAAAAACAACCGTAAGATTTCCTGAGATAAGGAACTATTACGGTTGTTTTTTTTATACTATAAATTTCTTTTAATCACACCCTAAATCTATTCTAGCGATAGGGTCATTTGCTGGAAAGCAAAAACCACTGTTAGACACTTCTGGCACATATCTGGTTAAGTCCCGATCTCTAAGCGCTTCCGATAAGAAAGCGGTAAGGTCGTCTATTTGAGTATCTGTTAATCCAAGTCCTCCAAATTCGTCTGCGAGTTGTCCAGATGGTACGGTTGTGTTTTGAGGTG
>Ga0115551_1000452_pt1 | contig 28244 bp, 31 predicted proteins | sample COGITO_mtgs_1103_FD_87179 | JGI IMG/M metagenome (GOLD analysis project Ga0115551, IMG submission 87179) | Pelagic marine microbial communities from North Sea - COGITO_mtgs_110321 | ecosystem: Environmental > Aquatic > Marine > Epipelagic | place: Germany:Helgoland, sampling site Kabeltonne... | reverse complement strand
GTGTCGCCAATCTGTACATTATCTATACCGGCAATAGCAATAATGTCTCCTGATTCAAGTGTATCCACTTTTATCTTTTCAAGGCCTTTAAATGTGTACATAGCTGAAAACTTTTGATTATTTACTGTTTGCTCTTTCCCACATAAACTATATTGTTTATTCATCTCAAGTATTCCGTTGTCTAACCTCCCTATGGCAACCTGACCGACATAGGGATCATAAGAAAGGTTAGTTACTAAAAATTGTGGATTAAGGGAGTCATCTGTATTAGGTCCACTAAAAAAAGTAGTTATTAAATTCAATAATGGGATTAGATCGTTTGACTCGTCACCTAGAGACTCATGAGCAATACCATCTTTTGCATTTGTATAGATGATTGGAAATTCTATCTGTTTATCGTTTGCGTCTAAATCAATAAACAAATCATATACTTCTTCTACTACCTCATCAATTCGAGCATCTGGTCTATCAATTTTATTGATTACCAAAATTACAGGTAAATCTCTTTCTAGTGCTTTTTTCAAAACAAATCTTGTTTGGGGTAACGGACCCTCACTGGAGTCAACCAAGAGAAGTACTCCATCTACTAAATTGAGACTTCTTTCGACCTCTCCACCAAAATCAGCATGGCCTGGGGTGTCAACAATATTAATTTTTATATCGTTATAGTGAATTGCCGTATTTTTTGAGGTTATGGTAATGCCTCTTTCTTTTTCTAGATCCCCTGAGTCCATTACCCTATCTTCTAATACTTGATGATCACTAAATGTCCCACTTTGCTGAAGGAGCCCATCGACTAGTGTTGTTTTTCCATGGTCAACGTGTGCGATGATTGCAATATTTCTAATTGTTTCTTTTGCCATAAGGAAGTAAGTATAGGGTTATTATATTTTATAAATATTTTTGATTTTTATTTATAAGACTTCTAATTGCCAAAAAAGTCAATTATATTTTCCCAAGCTTTAACGTCAGTTCTGTAAAACTCGGAAAATGCACATTTACCGCAGGTAATTACTAAAAACTTTTGATTCTGAATATTAAAAAACTTAGAAATACCACCACTGGTCATAGAAACTATTTCTTTGGTGTGGGATGAAGAAAATGGTTCTCTACTTCGACCTATATCTTTTTTGTCAATAACAGGGGAAGAGGCATCACATTTTGGGCAAACCCAAACTTTTTCCATTTCACCATATTCTTTTCTAATCATAAAATTTTTTATATATAAATTATCTTATAAGTTGAATATTAACTGTAGATTAAAAAGCTTGTATCTAAGATTACAAGATTGTCATCTTTACCGTCTTCTTTTAATATATTTTCCATTTTTAGATGAGTGTATTTTGGATTCTTCCATATTTCTTCAAAGTTAACTACCCCAGTCACCTGATAGTTAACATCTGGCTTAACTGGCTTGAGGTACCTAACTGTATGCTCTAAACCTGTGGCGATTTTCCAATCACTAAACTCATTCATTTTTTGAAGAATTATACAAATCGTATGAAGTCCTGATGAAACTAGTTCATTAAAAATAGAGTCTTCGGCTTTAGATTCATCCATATGAAAAAACATGGGATCATATTTTTTAGCAAAATCAAAGATTTCATTTTTAGATATTCTAAAGATATCTGATTCAATGTTTTTTTGTATGTACATAATAAAAAAGGGTGGAATTTTAATTCCACCCTTTAATACTAACTTTAAATTGAATTATTTAGTAGTTTTCAACCAAATAATGAACCAACACAGCATTCAATGTAGTAGTTCTAAAGTTTTCAACTCCTGATCTGAGCATGCCGGCGTTTGCTGGTTGAGCAATCCTAACCATTGGCACGTCATCTAAAAGAATTGCGTGTATTTCTGTTATTAATGCATCTCTTGCTGGTCCAGCTGGAGTCGTAAATAGTGTGTCCAACTTTTCAACAAATTCGGCATTTTCATATCCTTTATAATTCTGGAATGCAAGAATCGGATGATGGTTCAATCTCCAATAGTAATATGGATCTGATAAAGCTGGTGTAGAATCCCACAACCACGCTTCAAAGCTATCATCTCGTATACTTGCCTCAAAATCTGTTGCAGAAGGATAAACACTAATAGTCGCGTTTATTCCCACATCAGCTAATTGATTAGCAACTAATAATGCTACATTACTTGCATATGATCCTGGTCTGACTGCATTTACAGTAATGACCATATCGAATCCATCGGCATACCCTGCTTCAGCTAAAAGAGCTTTCGCCTTTTCAACATCTTGCGTATATGACCCTGGAGCTGCAGGACCTTTAATGACTTCTGGTAGCTGGGTATCAGCTGCCGCACCATATTTGCCCATAATGCCCTTAACAATTGCATCTCTATCTATTGCATAGTTAATAGCCTGACGAACTTTCTTATCTGCAAATTTTTCATCTGCAAAGTTCAAATGTAGCTCGACAGATCTGCTCTCTAAGGCTTCAGTAATTTCAACTGCAGAGTTCCCTTCAGCAGATGCTAATTGATCATAATCAACTTTAAATGTATAGTCGGCTGCACCGGTCAACATTGCTTGCAATCTAGTCGCTGAATCTGGAACTGCTGTTATTACCACATCAGAATAGGTAGGAACAAACTTATTCCATCCTGGATTTAATGATAACGTTGCATTTTCACCTGAACTAAATGATGAAAGATGATACGGACCATAAGTTGCAGAGTTACCTGCCATCCATTCTTTTGCCCAAGGGTCTTCATCGGTAGCATGTGATTTGACCTCCGTAGCATCTAAAATAGCTCCTGAATACCAAGTAAGTGTTCCTAATGTGAACGGAACATTATTTGTTACATTCACAACAAAAGTTTTATCATCAACCTTTGTTATTGGATTTTCAGTATTCCAAGAGCCAACGCCCATTAAAAATCTGAAAACAAAATCGTTTGCCAACACTCTTTCGAATGTATACAAAACATCGTCTGATGAAATTTCATTTCCATACGCACTTTTTAGTCCGTCTGGAAGCACTACTGTTATGTTTCCATCAGAATCAGTAGTAAATGACTCACATATAAAGCATTGAACATCATCTATTCCGGGTTGGATAGATGGATCGTCCTGTGCCTTAAATTCAAGTATTGTACCTGCCCAAACTGCAGCTACTGCTGTACTAGCTGTACCTTGATATACTGCGAAATCAGCATTTGAAGGTAAGGCCGGCATTAGCATTGTAAAAGTTTCTCCTGTTTTTTGTCCAGAAGGACTTTCTGTAGCTACCGTTGTAGCGGGTGCATCTAATGATTCTGAAGACTCTTCTACTGCAGCAGTTTCATCAGCTGAGGTATCTGTACCTCCACCGCAAGCTGTAAGTAAAAGAGCTAGAGTAAGTAAAATTACACTTAATTTTCTCACATTAATCCCCCTTTAATACACACATGTATCTGGGAAACATTCCCTCGTTTATGTGTGTATATATATGTATTAATTCTAAATATTACATTTAAGAATTTAAAATCAACTATGTAAAAATAGTGAAATTTGTTTGTTTCCCTAGTCTGTTTCTACTAGGTCTAGACTGCCTAACATATTTCCCATCCCACAAAGTATTGCAATCGTAAAAGAAATTTCCATAAATTCATCTTGGGACAGGCTTTCTAATATTTCTGAAATCAAATTATGATCAGCTCTCTCAGATGCTGGAGTTAAAGCAATATGCTCAGCTAATTGAAGCAATTGCCTCTCTAGCTTTGAAAAATTGTCTAAGTTTCCTAGTTTGGCATCAAATATTTCTTTTGAAGTTAGACCATTACTTAGAGCAGAGTTTTCATCAACCGAAATGCAATACTTACATCCAGAAATTCCGGCTAATCTGAGCCTTATAAGCTCTTTAAGTTTTATATTGACAACTCCTCCATAAAAGACTTTTTTATAGAACTGCTCATAATAAACTTTTGAAGCAGCCTCGCTACTAGCAAATACTTTTAAGAAATATGCATCTCCCGTAAGATCTGTTGATTTATTAATTTTTTCTTTTAGGAATTGTGGTATTTGAGAATCATCAACTTGGTTATATAAATTTTTAATACACATAACAATAATTAAACTAACGGATTGTCATACTGCAATGCAAATTCTTTTTCTAATAATTTTGCGAAATCTATTAATTTATTGTCACTATTTCTTTTTCCTATAATCTGAATACTAAAATATTGGCCATTTCCCATTTTATTGAAGGGTATTGAAATTGATGGATATCCACATAATGAGGAGAGAACGAGAGGTTTTATTAGATTTATATCTCTTGGTAGTTCTTCCCCATTTATTTTTATAGTTTCATTATCCGGAGAGGGAGCAACTATTAACTGGGCTGGACTTAGTAAAAAATCATAACTATCAAATAATTTGTCTACTTTTTGAGTGATAACATTTCTTGCTCTTTGAGCATTGATGTAATCTACAGAACTAAAACCTTTTCCCATTTCTACGAATTGTTTAACATCTCCTCCATAATTATTTGGATTTTTACTTATTCCTTTGTCTAAAAAGGCTGCTGATTCTGAAGTTAATATAACAAAAATTGTAGAAATAACTTCATCTATATCCCAGCTTGGAACATTCTCACATGAAAATGTATCTTGAAAATTGTTGATTGATTCATTATAAGAATTAGAAACTTGTTCCTCCATAGGTGAAAAGTACTCATTCAAAATTCCTATTTTGTAACTTTTATTTTGGGATCTGACTTCTTCTTTATTTTGGTATGTTTCGGACAGAGCTTCAAAAATAATAGCGCAATCAGAAATAGTTTTAGTTATTGGGCCCACTACATCCAGTGACCAAGCTAGTGGTACTATTCCTAAAAGTGAAGTCCAATTATATGTAGGCTTAAACCCAACAACAGAGCAAAGTGCAGCAGGTTCTCTTATTGACCCAGCAGTATCTGAACCCAGAGATGCTAAGCAAATTCCTGACGATGTTGCTGCCGCGGACCCTCCGGATGATCCACCCGGAATTTTGGATAAATCCCAAGGATTACGGGTAGGTGGACTTACTGCTCCATAAGCATATTCATGGGTATTTGTTTTCATGCCTACAAAAGCGCCAGCACTTTTTAATTTATTAACAATATCAGCATCTTTTTTGGCAATATTTCCAGCCAATGATTTTGAATTAGCTTCTGTTCTCATGCCTTTAATATCTATTAGATCTTTAACTCCAATGGGAACATTTTCAAGATATCCTTTTGACATATTTTCAGAATTAAAATCTTTAGCTTCTTTTAAATAGAGCTCTTCATCAAAATTAACAAGAGAAAGTAAATTTTTCTCTGTTTTTTTAATATAGGCGATTTGTAAATCAATAAGTTCCAAAAAGCTGATACTTTTCTTTGAGTAGAGATTTTTTAACTCTTTAATTGTTAGCGCTTCATAGTTCATAACTAATTCATCCAAAAAAGAGGGCTGACTGTAAAATCTTCTTCACTGAAGATGTTTGCAATATCATCTAAAAGCTTTTCTGATTGTGAAAGTTCTTCATCAGCATTTTCTTTTGTTCTTGAGTCTTCATCAAAAGTATTATTTTTCATACAAATTTTGTTTTTAATTATTACCATATATTTTAGTTGTTAAAGGAGCGAGATGGAATTTGAATTAAATAAAAATAACACAGGGTTACTTGTCATAGACATGCAAAATGGGTTTTGTCATGATGATGGTTCTTTTGGTGGAGCTATGGGACTAGATATTAGTCCTTTGAAAGAATCTATAGATGGATGTGTCTCGTTGTTAAACGAAGCAAGACAAAAAGATTATCCAATTGCCTTCACTCGCTATATTTACAAAGAAGATTATTCAGATGGTGGTGTGTTAGTAAAAGATTTGATGCCAGGCTTAGCAGAAGTGAACTCTCTAAAAGAAGGTACTTGGGACATTGAAATAATTGATGAACTTACACCTAGTGAAAATGAAACTGTGATAAATAAAAATCGACCTAGTGCTTATTACAACACCAGCCTAAGTGATTGGTTAGAAGAAAATAATCTACAACAAGTAATTATTTGTGGCGTGACAACTAGCATTTGTGTAGAAACTACTACTCGTGATTTAAGCCAGGAAGACTACAGAGTAATAATTGCTTCAGATGCCGTTAATGAGCTAGAAGCTGATAGACATGAAGTTGCATTGAAAACTTTGGCTTTTGGTTTTGCGTGGGTAGAAGAGAGTGGTCAAATAATTCAAAAAATGGGTTAAATTTCAAATTGTTGTTGTATGTTAACTTCAAAAAATTGATTGTCCATAAATAAAACTTTATTCTTATATTTACTGTAAAGTTTTTTAATAATTAAATTTTCCATTTCGCTGAAAGTCACAAGAAATGCGTTTATTCTTCTTTCGTTTAACTCATAAATATCTTGAGAAGCTTTGTAGGTACAAGTTGCACAGTCTCCGACAATTAGAAAAATGGTCTTATTTTTATATTTTTTTTCTGAGTACCACTCAATCGTATTTCTTTTCATGACTTGTGAGACAAATTGAAGGCTTATATCAATTTCCACATCAAAATTTTCTAAGATATTTATTAAAGTTTTAGGACTATCTGTCTGAGGATTCAGCATTGAATTTATTATTAATACTTCCTTACTGATCGTTAAATTGTGTTTGATTCTTCCTACGACTTCAACTTGATCATAATTAACTGGTCTAATCTGTAAAATTTTCATGATTCAAGACCCTCCGTTAGGCTAATCCCTGAACCAAAGCAAACCATAGAATATCCTCCTGGATAACCGCCACTGACAACAATGTTGAGATTCTCAATTGATTTAAATAGATTTATTTTATCTTTTTTTACTTCGCCAATAAATCCATATAAACCCCTATTTTGTAAATCTCCTCTTTCAAAAGTTGTATTAGTGTATAAATACTCCTTTAATTCAGATAATTTCATTCCAGAATTGTCAATTCTTTGAGCATGCTCTGGTGACATAATAATCCAGACGTCCTGATTGTAAAATGAATTGTATGTCCATGGATTTAATAGAGTGTGAACTAAACCATCAAGTAAACTCTCAACGCTTTTATTACCTAGGTCCACAACTTCATGAGGAGATTGTGATGAAAAAATAGTAACTGTTGATTCATCTTTTTTAAAGCCATTTCTAACGTGGTACTCATCCCATGGTGATAGCTTTTTGTTTTCAGAAAAGCAAAAACTAATTTTACCTAGATGACCATGAGTAGATGCATCGAGACTTTCTGGAGTACCATAACAAATATTTCTAATAAATAAATAGGCAGCACGCCCTATAGCAATTGATTGCTTACTTCCTGGACCAATCGACCCCCTACCTCCATTGATATCCAAAATATCTGCAACTTTTCCTGAAATAAGAATAAGCGGTGATTGACTATGTATAGTTGTTACAACAGTTTCTAGATTAAATTTGGGATTAATAAGAATATCGATACATTTCTTAACTACACCCCAGCATTCTGGGGTGCAACCAGCTAAAACAGCATTAGAAGCTAATTGATAATAATTAAATTCAATATTTAAGCTTTTTATGTATCCGTAATTATCGTCTCTTTTAGACCAGTCTTCTCCAAGCATTTTTTTTACTCGTCTGTAGGTTGGAGACACTAATGGTAATCCTTCACCCCATTCAGAAGGGGTACTTTTAAGCCAGTAAAACCTACTCTTCATTCGATAATTCATTGAGTAGCTCTTCCTCCAATGAGAAGCTATCTTGTAAAGATAACTCATTAAATTTATCTACATTTTGAATAATCATTTCTGTTGAATTAGTTTCGCTATTTGAAATTTTATCTAGGTAGCTAGTTAAAACACCTATCAAGTCTTTTCTTGAACAAACTTCGTTAACTAGACCATCGTTTAAAAGCTTGTAGACGTCAAGTTCAGAAGAGTTAATGAGGATCTCTAAAGCTCTAGATCTTGTTGTGGCCTTAATGATTCGAGACATACCTCCACCAGCAGGTATTAAACCTAGTTTAGTTTCAGGAAAACCAATTTTTGAATCTGAAGATATTATTCGAAAGTCACAACTCAAAAGTAGTTCGAATCCACCAGCTAGACAATGTCCACTTGAGACTCCTATTATCGGTTTCTTGTATATTTGATTTTTTCTATAGAATTTTTTTAGCAAATTTTCTTCTATGACTTTTCTCTCAATCTCACTTTCGGGCTTTTTCTTTCTTGTGAGTAGTGGTATTAGTTTTTCTAAATCTGCACCAGCTGAAAAAAATTCTTCACTTTTACTTTTTAAGACACCAACTTTAATATGGCTCTCATTCTCTATATAGTCCCAAATATTGCACAGTTCATATATAAACTCAGGATTGAAAGCATTTCTCTTATCAAGCCTGTTCATTTCGACTAAGAGAACACCTTTTCCATATATTGTCTCAAAATATTTATAATTTTCAGAATCCATTGTGCAAACCTTTCATGTTTCAGACTACAATAATTAGAGCTAGGAGTAAATTTGTTAAAAATTATATTTAAAAAGTTGATTTTTATTCCAATCGCATCATTTTTTGTCAGTAGTTTGGCCTTTGTCGTAGTTAACTTGACACCTGGTGATCCAGTTGAAGTAATTGCTGGGGGAATTGCTTCAGAAGAGACTAAACAAGCAATTAGGGTTGAGCTAGGTTTAGATCAGAATATTTATGAACGCTACCTTGACTATCTTGGTGACTTATCTCAAGGAGATCTTGGAACATCTTTTTATACAAAAGTGCCAGTTATTGACAGTATCAATCAATATTTATTTGATACTTTTGAACTTATTATTATTTCCCTAATAATTGCTCTATTTTTAGGATTCATCATCGGGGGTATTGGTGCCTACTTTAGAGGGAAAGCACTTGATAGGTTTACTAATTTTCTATTGTCAATTATTCAATCAGTACCAGATTTCTTTTTAGGTCTTTTGTTAATTTATTTCCTTTTTTACAAATTACAAATTGTTCCTGCTCCTATTGGGAGGATAGGCCTTACTGATGTACCCCCAGATCAAATTACAGGTGGCCTCTTAATTGACTCTGCACTTTCAGGAAATTGGGAAACTTTTAGAGTTGGGCTAAAGCATGCTATCTTGCCATCAATAACTCTTGGAATATTTTATTCATCTTATTTTGGCAGAACTGCAAGAAATGTTCTTGGTAACTCTCTTAATTCTAAACAGGTTGAATTTGCTAAATCACTAGGATTATCCAAATTTAGAATTTTTATATACGCATTAGTTGATGCAAGGACACCAATTATTACATATATAGCAATTTTATTTGCAGGATTATTTGGAGCATGTGCAATAATCGAAACTGTTTTTGCTTGGAATGGTATCGGATCGTGGGCAATAGAAAAAATTTTAATGTTAGATATTCCAGCTATACAAGGGTTTATATTGTTTGCAGGACTAATTACTCTCTTTACTTATACATTTCTAGATATATTAATAACCTATCTGGATCCAAGGATAAGAAAGAAAACCTTATAATGAAACTTGTAAAAAAAATTAACAAGCAAAATCTACCCGTAATCCTTTCTTTTATTGTTCTATTTAATTTTTCCTTTGGAGCCTTTTTATATAATTTTACGCATGATCCATACGCAACGAATATCATAGAACGTTTAAGCACTCCGGGGGGAGCATATCTTTTCGGAACTGATGAAGTGGGGTTTGATATTTTCAGCAGAACAATCATAGCTGGAAAGATAGATTTATTTATTTCTCTGTCTGGAACTTTTGCAGCTTTAATTATTGGCTTACCTCTTGGACTGATGGCAAGTGATAAAACGAAAAATGCAGATAGAATTATGAAAGTTTTAGATATGTTCCAAGCTTTTCCTTTGCTTGTATTGGCGATAGTTATAGTTGCAATGTGGGGAAATAATATAAGAAATGTAATCTTTGCTATTATTTTGATCAATGTTCCTAGATTTACTCGACTTATAAGAAGTGAAGCTTTAACAGTAAGAGAATCTCGTTTTATCGAAGTAGCAACAGCAATGGGTGCAAGCAAAACCAGAATCATTTCTAAACATCTTTTGCCAAATATCTTAGGTACTTTACTCGCACAAGCTTCAATAACAACCGCTCATTCTATAGTTGTCGTTGCGGCACTTAGCTTTATTGGTATAGGAGTTGTTCCTCCAGAAGCAAGTTGGGGCTCAATGATTAGAGCTGGGTCTCAATACATGATAACTGGTCAATGGTGGATGTCTCTATTTCCAGGATTAGCAATATTCTTAAGCGTTCTTAGCTTTAATACGATTTCACAATATATATTGAGAAAATATGAACAAATTTGATAAAGAAGTAATTTTAGATATAAGAGATTTGTCCGTAAATTACAATTCCAGTGGGAATAAAATTTCAGCAGTAAAGAAAGTTTCTCTTTCTCTTGAGAAAAATAAGATGCTGGGAATTATTGGAGAAACTGGATCAGGCAAATCGTCGCTAATAAGAGCGGTGAACGGTCTAATAAAACATCCAGGGACTACTTCTTTTGATAAACTTGAAATATTATCAAAAATAGGTTCGAACAATAATTTTGATTTCTCTGAAATGAGGGGTAGCGAAATTGGATTTATTCCACAGAATCCATTCGGATCACTAAATCCTGTATACAAAATAAAAAAACAATTTAATTTTGTAAATAAAAGACATCAATTATTTGGTAAAAAAGAAATGGGGAGTGAGATAATTAGATCTCTTGCTGAAGTTGGAATAGCTGATCCAGAAAGAGTTTCAAATTCTTACTCATTTGAGCTTAGTGGTGGAATGGCTCAAAGAGTTGTTATCGCTCTATCCTGCTTTGCCAAGCCTAAACTCCTTTTTGCAGACGAACCAACCACTGGTCTTGATGTAACCGTGGAAAGACAATTGTTAGATAATTTTTTTACCCTTGTGAACAATAACGATATGACTTTAATTATTGTGACACACGATCTGGGTATTGTGGCACAATACTGTGATGAAGCAGTAGTTATGTTTAAAGGATCAATAGTAGAAAGAGGATCTGTTGAAGAAATATTTTTAAACCCCCAAGATGACTATACAAAGAAATTAATAGAGGCATCAAGTGAAGAAATTAGTTGAAGCAAAAAATCTAGAAGTTAAATTTAAACTGCCAAATAATAAATTTGTACACGCACTTAATGGAGTGGACATTGAAATTAATGAAAATGAAACTTTAGGATTAATTGGGGAGAGCGGTTCAGGAAAGTCAACATTAGGAAAAACCCTACTAGGGTTGATTAAATATAGTGGAAACATTGATATCTTTCAAAACGAATTAAAACTAGATGATAAATCACTTATACGTAGTATCAGGAAAGATATAGGAGTTGTATTTCAAGAACCCTTTCTTTCATTGAATCCTAGGATGAAAATTAAAAATATATTGTCTGAACCACTTCTAATTCATAGTCCAGATATTTCAAAAGACGAAATACGAGAAAAAATCAATCAATCAGTTAAAAATGTATTCCTAGATATTGACTATTTAGAAAAATACCCTTCTCAGCTGAGTGGCGGAGAACAACAAAGAATAGGAATAGCGAGGGCAATAATTAATAGTCCTAAATTGGTAATTCTTGACGAACCGACCTCCTCACTAGATTTATCTGTTAGGAATGAGATTTTGAAACTATTAAAAAACTTACAAACTGAGCTTGGACTTACGTATTTGTTTATTAGTCATGATATTCATACTATTAAAAATATATCTGACAGAACAGCCGTAATGTATCTAGGCTCGATAATGGAACTTGGAAGGACAGAAGAAGTTATTGAAAGTCCAGTCCACCCTTATACTAAAGCTCTACTATCTTCTGTCCTCTCTCCAAATCCCAATGATAAGAAAATCCAAATAAAACTTAAAGGTGAGATCCCAAAAATAACAGCATTACCCAGTGGATGTCTGTTTAGCTCTCGCTGTCCAAACCCAACCAAAGATTGTGAACAAGGAACTACTGCTAGAGGTTTAATTGAAGTTCATGATGAACATTTTGCTGATAGATGTTGTGTAAATTGTAAATGATTGATATAAAATGATTAAAGCTAAAAAAGTATTGATGTAATAAAATGATTAAACAAGATTTTGGATATATACCTTTAAATGTCGCTAATGGTATAAGAGAGTTTTCGATAGCTAATCCTGGAAAAATAGCAATAATTGATGGCAATAGAAGTATTTCATATAGAGAGCTTGATATTAGATCGAGTCAGGTTGCCAATTACTTTATTTCCAAGGGTTTTAAAAAGGGAGATAGGGTCGCAGTAATATCTGGGAACAGAATGGAGTATCCCGAGATAGTTGCCGGTTTGTCAAAAGCAGGCTTGATTGCTGTTTTAGTTAACCCAAGATCTGTTTCTAGAGAAGTTGAATATTTTATTAGACATAGTGGTTCAAAAGGAGCAATTATAGAAAGTTCTCTTGTTCCATTAGTAGAAAATTATATTTTTGAAACTTCCGTTGAACAAATTTTAACTATGGACAGTGATGATTTTGGTTTAGATTATGAAAAGACAATAAAGAGTCAAGAAAAATATGATCCATTCGTATTTGTTGATGAAAGAGAGCCTTTTAAAATTTGTTATACATCTGGAACTACTGGAGAACCTAAGGGTATAACAATTAGTCATAGATCAAGATGTTTAGTTTTTATGGCAACCGCTTTAGAGTGGGGGTTGGGTCCTGATAAAACTACCATTGCTGTTGCTCCTATGTATCATGGTGCAGGTTTTGCATTTAACTATGGGGCTTTATTTACAGGTGGGCAACTCGTTATTCAGAGAAAATATGATCCCTTAGATCTCTTGGAGATGATAGATAGATATAAACCTGACTCAATATTCCTTGTTCCAGCACATGCTATTCAATTAAGAGAACTTGGCCAGTCTACTATTAAAAAATATGATTCAACATCTCTAAGCTGTTTGTACTTTAATGCTGCACCTTTGCCACAAGAATTGAAACTCTGGGTTATAGATACATTTGAAACAGCAGGGTTACATGAACTTTACGGAGCAACTGAAACAGCAATAGTCACAAACTTAAGACCTGAGTTCCAGAAAAGTAAAGAACGGTGCGTTGGCCCTCCCTGGTTTTTCAACCAAGTAGAACTTTTAAATTCTTCAGGGGAAGAAGTTAGTGTTGGAGAACAGGGCGAACTTTATGCAAAATCTCCATTTATGATGAATGGTTACTGGGATGACGATAAAAATACCTTAGAAAATACTAATGAAAGAGGTTTTTTTGGAGTTGGAGATATAGCAGTAAAGGACGAGGACGGATTTTATTATATTGTAGATAGAAAAAAAGATATCATTATATCTGGAGCTACAAACATTTCACCAAGAGAGATTGAGGAAGTAATTTTAGAGTTTCCTGGGATTATCGATATAGCAGTAGTGGGGAAAAGATCAGAAAAATGGGGTGAGGAAGTATCAGCTGTTATGGTCAAAAATAAAGATATCGATATTCAAGATCTTGAACAGTACTGTAGAGATAATTTATCTGGTTACAAAATTCCTAAAAACTATCACTTTGTAGAATCTCTTCCAAGAAATGCATCAGGTAAAATTTTAAAAAGAGTAGTAAAAGACCAGATTGAGAAAAATCAACTTAACGAATTATAAAATTTTATTATCTCGGAACTGTATATCTTTGGCTCTCTCATGTGAAGCTGTCCAGGATGATCTGATTGCAAAGACAAAGCACTGTTTTTAGTAATCTTGTCTGCTTCAATATCGCAATGTGTCAATAAATCTTTCTTTGAATTAAGAAAAAGAATTGGTACGTCAAGGTTCTTCAAAAGGGAGTCAGGAACGTACTCAAATGCCGCATTGTAAGCCCAATTATACTTTTCTAAACATTCTAATATTCCTACAGCCCCAAAGTTGACAAGTTCTTTAGAGGCTTCATGACCATAAATTCGTTTATATCTTTCCCACGCCCAGATTAAATGTTCACCATTTTCACTGATTTCTATATCTGGAGACCAATTGTTCATGTATTCTTGTCTTTCTTCTGAAGAAAAATAAGGAACACCGTTTAAAACACAAAAAACTGCATCATCTTGACCTTTTAAGTTAATAATTTCAAGTGCTAAAGAAGCTCCTGTGTGACATCCCCCTGTTGCATATTTTTTTATATCTAATTTATCAATCCCCTCAACTAAAATGGATGCATATTCTTCGATTTTAAGAGGTTTCTTGGGAGGTGTTGAATTTCCATATCCAGGAGTGTCGAATGCGTAAACTGAAAAATTATCAGCGAGATAGGGCATTACATTTGCATAGACTTTAGCGGATTGTGGTGATTCGTGGAATAAAAAAAGTGCAACATCTCCTTCGCCTATATGTGAATAGTGAATTTGTCCATTATTTATATCAATATATCCATTTTTTAAAATATCTTTTTTCAAATTACCTCAAAACCTTCTACAAGCTCCCTAACGATACTACTTGCTGATTTTGTCTCCTTCACCATACCACTAATTTGTCCTGCTGGATTATTCATTAATTCATATTTTTTAGATGTTTCGGCAGACCATACGAAATCATCAAAAAGTACAAACTGAAGAGGCATAGGAAGTGTTGGAAGGTCAGCATTTTTCCATTTGTCCAATATTTCAGTTCTATATATTCTTGAAGGTTTTCCAGTATAAGTTCGGCTAATTACAAAATCTTCAGTAGAACCATCTACTAATTGTTTTTGATGTTCTGGATAAATATCAGTTTCTGTAGCAAATAAAAACGCTGTTCCAACCCATACCCCAACACACCCTAGCGAGACAGCTGCTGCAACTCCTCTGCCGTCAGCAATACCTCCAGCTCCCAAAACAGGTACTTCCACAGCGTCAGCAACTTGGGGTAATAATGCAAAATTTGCAATATTACCCGTATGCCCTCCAGCCTCGTAACCTTGAGCAACGATTATATCTACTCCAGCGTCATTATGAATTTTTGCTGTCCTTACGTTGCCAACAAGGCCAAGGGTTTTGGTATTTGTATTTTTTACTTTTGATACTAAGTGTGAAATATCTCCAAGACCCATAGAAATGAACGGTACTTCTAAGTCTACTATCAGATCAATCTGCTCTTCGGCTGCTCTTCTTGATACTGTTTCTTTAGCGGGTAACTTTATAAAATTTATCTCATATTCATCGCACAGATTTTTGATGAAATTTAGGTGTTCTGGATATTCATTTTTGATTACTTCCCTGACTTCTTCTCTTGTTTCAGAATCTGCAGCTACATCTCTAGGCAAAAGAGTACCAACACCAAAAGGTTTCTCTGTATTCTCCCTTATTTTTTTAACAGAAGTCTCTATTTCTTCAAGTGTTAAACCCGAAGCACCTAAAAAACCAACACCGCCAGCATTAGACACTTCATAAACAAGTTCAGGGGTAGTTGGTGTACCCATTGTTTTACCCATTCCTGCTTGAAAAATTGGATAAGTTATTTCAAATTTTTTACAAAATTCTTTATTAAACTTCATATACTCTAGTCAATTACTACTTCACCCTTAACCAGACCCTTGGCAATTATGGTTTTCATAATATCGTTAGTACCTTCTCCTATAGCCATTAAGGGGGCATCTCTATAGAGTCTTTCAATTGAGTATTCTGTAGAGTAACCCATTCCTCCATGAATTCTCATAGCATCTAATGCGTTTGCAATTGCAACTTCTGAGGAAAAGTATTTTGCCATTCCAGCCTCAGTGTCAACTCTCTTACCTTGATCTGCCATAGAAGCTGACCACCAAGTTAATAATCTTGAAGCTTGCACATTAGTCGCCATCTCTGCAAGTTTTAATTGTATTGCTTGAAATTCATTTATTTCTTTTCCAAATGCTTTTCTTTCTTTTGAGTAACTTAGTGCCTGGTTGTATGCTTCTTGAGCAATCCCAACAGCCCTTGCAGCAATGTTCAATCTTCCAATCTCAAGAGATGAAAGTACTTGCTGTAGACCTTTTCCTTCAACTTCTCCCAAAAGCATCGATTTATGTACTTTCACATCTGAAAACATTAAAACACAGCTCTCAGGTCCTTTATATCCCATTTTTCCGATATCTTTACTAATTTCGAAACCCTCAGCAGTTTGATCCATAAGTAAAACACTCATACCCTTATGGGCAGGTTGTGCACTGGTGTCAGTTTTAACTAAAACCGGTAAAGGGTTTGCAAACCTTCCATTTGTAATCCACATCTTGCTTCCATTAACAATATAGTGATCACCCTCTAGGACGGCTTTTGTTTGAATCCCCTGCAAATCTGTTCCAGCATCAGGTTCAGTTAATCCTACACCTGTTCTTAATTCACCAGTTGCTAGTTTCGAAAGATACAGATTCTTTTGCTCTTCGGTTCCGTGTTTACTAATCATCCATGTAGAAAGAGAGTGGCTTCCAATTATCCCAGCTATTCCCATCCATCCTCTTGATAGTTCTTCAAATAATATAGCCATAGATACGAAATCAATATCTTGCCCACCATATTCCTCAGGAATTAGAATTCCGAATAACCCCATCGATTTCATTTTTTCTACAATTTCGGTTGGATATGTTCCCGATTTTTCCAATTCAGAAGCTACAGGCCTAATTTCTTTATCTACAAAAGATCTAATAGTTTCTCTGAAAAACTGTTGGTCAGTTGATAAATTAAAATCCATTTTTACTCCTTATTTTCCCTTTTACTATTTTACATCTAAGATTAAAGAATGGAAAATAACTCCAAACAAACTTATCACTATTTGTACATCCCCGGAAATAGATTAGAACTTGTTAAAAAAGCATATGAAAAAAAAGTAAAAAATATTATTATCGACTTGGAAGATTCTGTTCCTCTGGCGGAAAAAGAAATAGTAAGAAGTAGTGTTTGTGAATTTGTTACTGATAACGATTTAAATATAAATATAAATATAAGAATCAACTCAGATTATGAAATACAAAAAAAAGATATTAAATCAGTTTTAAAAACTAAAGTTAAAAATATATTTGTTCCAAAATTAGAAATTAATTCTGCAATAGTTACCGAGAGTCTTGGAGATAAGTTTGAAAATGTAATTGGAATCATTGAAACAGCAAAAGGTCTCGATGATTTGAAAAGAATATCTTCAAAAATTAAGATTCAACAACTTGCCATTGGCGAGGTTGACTTTTCAACTGATTTGGGAATTGAGGAAACAGCTCAAGCACTTTTATTTTATAGATCTAAACTAGTTTATATTTCAAAAATACTCAATATCAAGCCACCTATTGGTGGAGTTTATAAAAATATTAATGACTTCGAGGGTCTCCAAAAATTTGCTAGCAATATCAAAGAAATTGGATTTGAGGGCATGCAAGCAATCCATCCTGAGCAAGTAGAAATAATAGATGCTATATTTAAACCGACTTTGGATGAGATTAATGAAGCTAAAGAATTACTACGTGACATAGAACTTAATGACAAAAAAGGAATCGGTGTCTTTGTTGATAGTAATGGTTCTATAGTTGATGCTGCGATGATTATGAGAGCAAAAAAAATTATTAATCAATCTGAGTAATAAATTATTCCTTTATCGCTAATTTTGTCAAAAAATATTTTTTTACCGATTTCAGGATTTCCATTTGTGATCAATATATTGCAAATTATTTTTATATTCTTTTCTATCTCAACCAATCCAACAAAATACGGTGGAGTAAAAATTTCAGGATTTGGACTTCTGTGAACTTCCGTAAAAGAATAAATTACACCTGAACCATCAGTGATATGAAAATCTAAGTTATTTGATAAGCAAACCATACAGAAATCTCTTGGATAGAATTGTTTGTGTTGACAATCTAGACACTGCTGAACAGAAACTTTTCCTTTTTTAACTAGTTGTATCCAGTCTTCCCATAATTCCATAACTTTAACTGATTCTTTCTAAAATCATCGAAGCATGGGTGGAGAAAACTCCACCTGTACCATGAACAAAAGCTGTCGACGCACCGTTTACCTGTCTATCTTTTAGTTTTCCACTTAACTGGTTAACAGCTTCAATAACTAAAAGAAGTCCTAACATTCCTGGATGACAATACGATAGACCCCCACCTGATGTATTTAATGGGTACCGCCCTCCCTTATAAAATTCACCCTCCTGAAACATCTCAATTATTTTTTTTGGCTCAGCTAAACCAATAGAGGCTAGAGTTGAAAGAACTGTTATCGTAAAAGAGTCATAAACTTGTAAAACATCAATATCACTGAGCCTCATACCAGATTGTTTTAAAGCTTCTTCTGAGGAAGCTTTTGCACCTGTAATCAAATAATTTGGCATTTGAGAATAACTAATATGAGTATCTCTTTGTCCAAACCCAGTTGTTTTTATTTTTGGTAAATTTAATTTATCAGCAATCTTGTCGTTGGTAATCAGAACTGCTCCACCTCCATCAGTTACTAGACAACAGTCAAGTTTGTGCAATGGTGAAGATATTAAGCCTGAATCAAGGACATCCTGTACTTTTAATTCACCACTTGAATAGTGATAAGCTTTTTTATTTAATTGAGCCCATTTTCGAGAATTTACAGCGACCTCCGCTAAATCTTGTGAATTTATATCCCATTCGTAAAACCCTCTTTGGGCTACTAGAGCATATAAAGATAGAGGTGATAGAACGCCCTGCGAGTACTCAAAAAAATTTTGAGGTGTATGATTTTCAAGCACACCTCCTAGGCTTCTCGATTTTGCAGATCTTTGATTTGAACCGTATGAGACTACTGCAATGTTACAATAACCAGATTCTACAGCATCAATTGCTCTTTTTATAAAAGTTAAATATGAAGAACCTCCTAAAAATGAACTTTCCGTCCACCTTGGAGATATTCCTAGGTATTCTGACATTCCAACAGTAGAAAATCTTTCAACACCATTTGTAGCTAAACCATCAACGTCTTTTAGGGAAATTCCTGCTTCATTTAGTAAAGTATTTATTGCCTCAGATTGGATTTCATAAATACTCCTTGGCCTGTCGTAAGGTATTATGTCTATAGCTGAATTAATAGAAGCTTTATTCATTTTCGAATAACTCAACTATAGTTTTAGCATCCTGAATAATGACTCTGCTATTAACGTATATTGATGATGAGATTTCTATAAAAATTTTGTCATCATCTTCCCATTGCCTAAGAGTGCTGCTTTTAATCTCTATTTCTTCATCTTGAAAAACCATATTTTTGTAATTAAAGTTCATTTTTTTTATTCTAGAAGACTCACTAAATGTATTTTGAATTTGCTTTACTATCAAAGCTCCAAAAACTTGTCCGTCTACTACTGGTTTGGGTATTAAGTTTTCTTCTAAGTACTCATTGTCATAGTGTATTTTATGCCAGTCCCAAGTTGATCCTGCATAAAGAATCATATTTGGAAGAGTAAATTTATGCTTTAGATTTTTAATATCCATCATATCTCCTGAAAAATTACTGTTTCAAAGTTTTCACATTTCAGATTTTTACCCTGATCGAAATACTGTATTAAATTAGTTAAGATAAGCAAAGATTTATTTTTTGACGATGTTTTTTCAACAATATTTTCAACAGAATAAATAGCAGTAATAGTGTCTCCAACATAAAAGGGGTCGTGAAACAAATAGTTGTTACCTCCTCTTATATACCTGGTCCCAGGTATATTTATTCCCCAATCATGAGCAATAGCCCCATCGTCACCTGGAGAACCCCCCATAAAACTATTGGTCTCAGTAATAAAAGTTGGTGGGACTGGAATTGTTCTATACCCAGCTCTAATTGCTGTTTGTTCATCGGAATAAATATCATTTGTTTCATTTATAGCTAAACAATAATATCTAACCATAGAAAGAGAGACGGAATCCGGAGATGTGTACTTGAATTTTTTCTTTGTTATGTCAATAATTTCTTGTGTAATTAGTTTTTTTAACATTAGAAACTCTTAGCAAATGGTTCAATCTCTATTAAAAATTCAGGTCTTAAAAGTGAGTGACATATAATTCCCGTTGATGAGGGGAACGGCTCCTTGAGTAATTCTTTTCTGACTGATGAAGTAGATCTATAATCCTTCAGTCCTAATGGAGTAACGTATTCAATAGTCTTTATGAGGTTTGCTGGACTCATATCAGCAGCTTCTAATACTTTGATAATGTTTTGATAAGTATATTTAGTTTGTTCATAAATGTTATTTTCATATATTGCTTGTTCAGATTCAGGATCCAATGAGGCTTGGCCTGACATAAATAAATTGTTTCCACATTTCACAGCTGGAGAATATGTTAATTTTTCATACCTTTTCCAATCTGGATTAATTTGCTTTTTCTCACCCTTAGCTGCGGTTATGTTTATAGAAATTAAGGAATCGTTTTTCGAAACCTTAGTCATTAGGATTCCTGTCGCCCCAGGATATACTGGACCCAATTTTTCTTTTCTAACTTTGCCAGTGTACTTATAATTTAATAATCCTTTAGGTGTAATGTGATCAACTGTTTTCACAATATCAGAAAGCTTAAATCCTGTAATTTGTAATATTTTGTCTGCTTGGTCATAAATATCTAAGGTCTGAGCCACAACATCATTCTCATCTATATCATCAGAGGGTGTTAAGGTTGGAAGATTAATTATATTATTTTCTTTATAAGCCAAATCTCTTTCAACTCTTATTTCTAATTCAACTAAGGCATCTGGTCTCAGTAAAGAATCAACAACAAACAACTGTTTATTTATATCTTTAGACAGTCTCTCATCTATAACTCGTTCATACTCCTCGTAATAATCTAATCCTTTAGTTGTAATGTTTTCAGTAACATGAGTAGCGTCTGACAAACTCATTCCTTCTGCATTCAAGATACATTCAATTTTATCTAAAGCTGTATTAGTCTGCTCTACCATTCCTCCTCTAACTACTATTTTTTTTTCGTTAGGGTCGTATTCTGATGCCGAATGACCTGATATATATAAAGAGCCATCAAGTGACAAACCAAGTGAGAAACTGTATCTTTGATAATCAAACCACTTAAATTCTTTTGGATTAATACTTTGTAATTTGTTCATTTAATATCCTCCTCATTATGGCACCTACATCATCAGTTTCTTCTATTTTAAGTAATTCCTGTACAAGTTCATCATCATGTTCCAAATTTGAATTTTGATAAAATTTCTCCAATATAGAATCTGAATTTAATATTGAGTTTGATGAATTTTTTTCCTCAAAAGTTTTTACTTCTCCATTTTTAAATTTAATTTCAATTTTACCCTGAATGCTTGCTGCAGTTTGGGTGTGTTCGAAATCTAAAACCTCTATCTTTTTGATGAGATCTTGAATTGCATCATCTTTAATATGTACCTCATCAAAACTATCTACAGTTAACTCTTTTTTTAACATAAATGAAGCAAGAGACCAGTAAATATTGAATTTTGCTTCGTAAGGTGTTCTTGGATTTAATTTATTTTTGGCGACGATATCATAACTATCTTTGGGTAAATGTATTATAATTTTTTCAATTCCTGAGATTTCAAGATTATTGATTATTTGTGAAGCAAGTCTTATAGTCGAGATGCTTAACTGACATATTGGATATGGTTTAAAACTTACATTATTAATTTCCCAATTTTTATCACTTAGATCAAAAACCTTATCTTTTATGTTTATATTTGAATATAAATTGTAGATGCCATTTTTATCTTCAAATATGTTACTTGATCCTGTAACTCCAAGATTCACCAACTCGGCTGCATTACAACCGCTGAAAGATGCCCAACCTGGGTGGACAATTTTTGTGTTGTCTCCATTTTTTAAAAAAGATAAATTTCCAGAACAAAAACTTCCTGCAATACCTATTGAGTTAACTAGAGATATTTTTGAAAATTTGTTTAAATATCCATATATTAGAGCTGATGAAAATACTCCCACAACCGATGTCGCATGAAAGCCTTTTTTATGAAATAGATGCTTTTCTATGCTTGCCAGATGTACGGCAAGGTCCACTCCTATAACCAGTGCGGTTAAGAAATCTTCTCCATTAATTTTTTTGTTAAAAGAGGAGTATATCGCAGCTGGAACAGTTATAGCTCCAGTGTGAATTAATGCATCATAATGCGTGTCATCAAAATCCAAGCTATGTATCAACATACCAAGATAAAGTGGGCTCATCCTATTATTGTCACCAAGATTGTTAGCCATGTTTTGATTCAGTTCTGCATTCCCACCGGTTCTTATTGATGCAATTATATTTCCCAATGAATCAATCAAGAGATTTTTAGCAGCTTCCAAGTTTTCACTTTGTAGATTTTTATACTGAATGGAAGAGTACTTATCAACAAAATTTTCTGAAATTGTCATCTTTTAAGTGATTACGCCATTATCTTTTAAACGCTGAATCTCTTCTTCTGAATAGTTCAGCCTATCCCTGAGAATGTTTTCTGTATGTTCGTTATACATAGGTGCTCGCTTAATATCTTTTTTATTTTCTTTTCCCACATTTACGGGACTCAGTACTTGCTTGACCTTTCCAAGCTCAGGATGTTCATACTCAAAAAACATTTCTCTTGATATTGCGTGTTCGTCATCAAATACATCTTTAAGGCTATTAATTGGGCCTGAAGGAATCTGCTTATCTTTTAAAAGTTCTAACCATTCACCTGCTTTTTTTTGAGAAAATATTTCGTCAAGTATTGTGATTAATTCTTTTTTATTATCGAACCTCAGTGAAAAATTACTAAATTTTTCGTCTTTAAGTCTTTCGTCTTCTAGTAAGTCTCGTAGTCTTTCCCAAAATTTTTCCTTCGCACATCCAACGACAAACCAGTCATCCTCACCTTTGAATAGTTGAAATGGAACTAGAGAAGGATGTGATGATCTTGAAGATCTTTCAACTTCATATTCTTTGCTAAGCCACCAAGTTGCAGGATAGGTCAATAGAGATAAAGCTGTGTCGTATAAACTTAGATCACAATCCATTCCTTCGCCGGTACGTCTTGCAGAATGCACTCCTGCAAGAATTGCAATAGAAGCTATCAAGCCTCCGGAGTAGTCTACTAATGAAAGACCAGATTTTGTTGGAGGTCCATCAGGTTCTCCAGTGAGATTCATCCAACCTGTAAGACCCTGCATGATATAATCGTAACCAGGTTCTGAACTTCTAGGTCCTGTCATTCCAAATCCAGTGAGGGAAACACAGACAATTTTTTTATTGATTGATTTTAAATAATCATAAGTTATTTTTAATTTCTCAGGGACATCTCCACGAAAGTTTGAGTAAACAACATCACTTTTTTTAACTAACTCATTAAAAACTTTTCTTCCTTCGTCGGAATTTATATCGATCACGATACTTTTTTTACCTCTATTGAATGTCTCATGGAATAGAGAATCCGTACCTTTATTAAACGGAGGAACATACCTTCCTACATCTCCATTAAAATTTGGATCTTCAATTTTAATAACTTCTGCCCCTAAGTCTGCAAGATGGAGGGAACCAAAGGGTCCAGCCCCATACTGTTCTAGGGATAAAATTTTTATATCATCAAGTGGTTTCATTCTGCATCATTTAATTTGTTCTATTAAAATAGTATAAATAATTTATTTATAGTTAGGAGGTTTTTATGGTTAAAGAAGTTGACGGATGGAAAGGTAGATATTTTGAAGATTTTAATATCAATGATCATTACAAACATCCTTTTGGGAGAACGATAACTGATGCTGACAATACGTGGTTCACTCTTCTCACGATGAATACAAATCAAAATCATTTCAATTCGGAATTTGCAAAAAATTCACCTTTTGGAAAAATACTTGTCAACTCTGGACTGACTGTTGCTATTGTTTTAGGTCAGTCAGTTATAGACATAAGTCAAAATGTGTTTGCAAATTTAGGGTGGGACAAAATAACGATGCCTAATCCGGTTTTTGTTGGAGATACCCTCTATGCCGAAAGCGTAGTTTTGGATAAAAGGGAGTCAAAATCAAGACAGTATGGTGGAATTGTTACGGCAAAAACTAGAGGCATCAACCAAGATGGTAAAACTGTTATTCAGTGGAAAAGAACTTTTTTTGTTTATAAAAAAGATGCACCACAGGACAAAGAGTGGTTTCCAGAAGCAGAAGTAAGCATTGAAGATTTTGACGTATGAAACTTTCTTTTGGACCCTGGGGAGAAACTTTACACGAATTTGTAGAGGCAGGTATTGATGGAGAAAAAAAAGGTTTTGAGACTCTGTGGACCAGTGAGTTACATAGAACACCTTTTGTTCCCTTAACAGCCCTTGCAACTAAAACTTCAACAATAAAACTTGGATCAGGAGTAGCTTTAGCTTTTCTGAGGTCTCCATTAACACTAGCCTTGACTGCTATGGATCTTAATGAGATTTCAAATGGAAGATTTATTCTTGGATTAGGCTCTGGAGTTAAAAATTTAAATGAATATTGGCATGATGTCAGATTTGGCAAGCCAGTTAAACATATAGAAGATGTAATAAATATTTGTAGGATGGTTATTAAAGAAAGCCATCTAAATCCAATCAAGTATGAAGGTTCTGAAAAAAGTATTTCTTTAGTTGGTTTTGATAGACCATTTACACCAAAAGAAACTTCTATACCAATTTACATGGGTTCAGTGGGTCCTTTCATGACAAGAAAATGTGGTGAGATTGCAGATGGGTGGATATCACATGAACTTTGTTCACCTCAATATTTAGAATCAAATATTATTCCTAAATTACAAGAGGGAGCTTCTGATAAAAAAATTCCAAAAATAGTTGTTTCTGGTTTAACTGTTGTTGATGAGGATGAGAAAAAAGCAAAAAGAATTGCAGCTGGAACAGTCGCTTTTTATGCATCCGTAAAGACCTACGATGAATTTTTTAGCACTCATGGATTCGGACAAGAAGCTTCGAGAATTAGAGAATTATTTAAAAATAATGATATAAAAGGTATGATTGAAAATGTTCCAGATGAAATGGTAGATGTTTTTGCAATAGCTGGTAATAAAGAATTCGTTACTGAATCGATTAAAAGATATGAAAATATAGTTGATGAAATAAAGCTAACACCTCCGACTCATTTTGTTACTGAAGAAGAAACTCGTTTTGCACAAAAGTCTATACTTTCCATCGTTAATGAAGGAGGAATAAATTAACACTCATACTCTCAATATTGAAAAGAATTTAGCTGTAATTGAGTTTATACGACCAGATGAACTCAACTCAATAAATGAGGACTTTCTAAGGGAATTTCCAGAAACTCTAAAATTGATTGAAAAAAATCAAGAAATCAGAGCTCTATTAATTAAATCAAATGGAAAAGCTTTTTGTGTTGGGCTAGATTTAAACTTGCTAAAGAAAGCTTTCTCCGATGATTCATATTTTACTTCAGTTTTAGAAAGACTAAGAAACATTTACTTGGATTTAGAAAACTTAACTTTACCAGTTGTTTGCCAAGTTGAGGGTATTGCTAGAGCTGGAGGGTTTGAACTTTTACTCTCCTGCGACATTGTGTACTTGAGTGATAAGGCAAAAATTGGTGATAATCATACCCATTTTTCAGTACCCCCTGGAGGAGGGTCTTCATCAAGACTACCAAAATTAGTTGGGAGCAATCTTGCAAAAGAAATTATTATGACTGCAGATTGGCTAGAGCCTTTTTATGCTGAAAAAATAGGGTTGGTAAATAAAGTTTATAAATCAGAAGAGATCAATGAGAAAATAGAACAATTATTAGAAAAGTTAACTCAAAAACCTAGATCTGTGCATAGAACTGCAAAAAAAATGGTTTCATCATCCCTCAACCTAAGCACTGAAGAAGGTACAAAAAATGAAATTGAAATCTTTAAAAAGTATGCATTTAATGAGAAGGACGCAAAAGAAGGCTTCTTTGCATTCGTTGAGGGCAGAGATCCTGATTGGAAAATTAAAAATTAGTAAACTTTAGGAAATATTTTGACCTTTCTAAAGTTTCTGTTGTTTCACCCTCAACAAACTCAAAAGAATTTAAATCTAAACCAATAAATGGTTTATTTACTGTTGTAATATTTTCTTCACTGTTTATAAAAACAGAATTGAATTTTCCATTTTTATTCAACTCAATAAAATTAGCACTTTGAATATCATTATTTAATTTAAAAATAATTTCGTCATTAAATTGTTCATGTTTTCCCCTACTCCATCCTGGTTTTGAACTCCACCATACAAGTGCCAAGCACCCTTCAGGGCAACTTGTATTTGATCGTGTAAAGTTTGGGGGGAATAAAACATAATCATCCTTTTTAAATTCGTGACCACTAATTTTTAAAGAACCATCAAGTATTAGTAATTCTTCATAGGCCGGATAGTGTCCTGTTTGTTCTCTAGTAAACCCAACAGGAAACTCAACTAACATTAAGCGACTCCGAGATTCAGTATCATTCACAAAATAAGTAACCAACTTAGTTCCCGGAGAGCTATCCGGCATAGGGGCTTCAATCCAGTTAATATTATTTTTTGACATTCCTAATAAAGTTTACTTTACAATCTAATAATTTAAAATTTTCGCCATTAAAAATTTCCCATGAATAAGTATATTTTGTGTCATTCATTGAGTCTATTGATGCTTTTAGGTATATTTTGTCTCCAATTAAACCTGGCATGTAAAAATTAAGATTTTCAATACTACCCATTGCTATTATATCTTTTGGAAGATTCTCATCTTCTTCGGCTAAACCTCCTGCCAAAAATAGAATATACTGACCAGGAAAGGGTTGAGAATTATATTTTTTAGATAATTCGGAATTCTCAAAATCAGCAAACAATTCATGAGAATACTTTCCATTGTTTATTACTACATCAAAATCATTTTTTGTAAGCGTAATTTTTTTACTGACATATAACATTAAACAACCCCAGAATACACAAAAAAACATAGTTTGGACTTAGTAAAGGGAGTAAAGTTATGTTAATGATGAAAACCTTAAAATATATGTTTTTAATGTTATTTATTTTTATCTCAGCATGTGCTGGTACTGAAGCAACTGGACAAGAATTTGTTACAGTTCGTGTAGTTGATGATGAGTTTTCGCCAAAAGTCATCAATGTACCTGTAGGTTCAACTGTAGTTTGGGAGTCTGGTGGTTCTAATAATCATAATGTAATCGCAAGCGATGGTTCATGGCAGGCAATTTCTTCAGATTATTTTGAATACGGAATTATTACCAAAGGTGATCAATATGAATATACATTTGATGAACCAGGTATTTATGAATACTACTGCCCATATCATGGAACAAATAACAAAGGCATGGTTGGGACAATAATTGTGGGCGATGTTGAATATACAGCTCCTGTTGAGGAAGTTGATTATGTGATGAGTTCAAATGTATTAGAAGTTGGTGCAGGTAAGAATTTTGAGACTATCCAAGATGCAGTAGATGATGCTTTTACTGGAGATTTAATACTGATAAGTGCAGGTGTTTATAACGAAAGTGTCACAGTAACCACCCCTTATCTAACAATTAGAGGTACTGATAGAAACTCAGTAATCATTGATGGTGAATTTATGAGAGAAAATGGCATTCAAATTTATGACACAGACGGTGTAAGTGTTGAAAATCTATCAGTAAGAAATTTTTCCCTGAATGGTGTTTACTGGAATGGATCAAAGGGTTTCAAGGGATCATATTTAACGGTTTACAATAATGGCGATTATGGCGTTTATGCATTTGACTCAACTGATGGAATATTTGATAATATATACGCATCAGGTCATCCTGATAGTGGAATTTACATTGGACAATGTTATCCCTGCAACACATTAATTTATGATAATGTCATTGAAGGAAATGCTCTTGGATACTCTGGAACCAACGCTGGAGGTCATCTTTATTTATACAATAATATTTGGCAAAATAATATGTCAGGGATTGTACCAAATACATTAGATTCTGAACTAAATCCTCCAGGTAGAGAGACAACAGTAATAGGTAATTTAGTCATCGATAATAATAACTATGAAGCTCCTACTAACCGTTTCGGCTTAGTGGCAAAGGGGATGGGAATAGTTGTACCTGGAAGAGTTGGCGACATTATAGAAAAGAATATTGTGATTAATCACGATAAGTATGGAATAGTTGCTAGCCCTATGCTTGATGCAAAATTATATTTTTCCCAACATGTTCAAGTAAAAGACAATGTTGTTCTTGACTCAGGCTACACAGATTTGGCACTGGCTGGACCTTGGGGTCCGGGGAATTGCTATGAGGGTAATGTCTATCAAACTTCGACACCACCT